>ERZ652168.30-NODE-30-length-70934-cov-18.8027_pt1 | contig 70934 bp, 56 predicted proteins | sample MGYA00514763_ERZ652168 | MGnify/ENA metagenome assembly ERZ652168
TAAATTATCCATATATTGCAAACTAAACAAATATTTTTGTAATTCCTTATAATTTATTTCTTAATATACTCAACTCCCCCTTAACCCATGCTCCCAAGGGCGGTTGGATACTGACGTGCCCAACAATGAATATCTACAAGCCAAAAACCTCAATGCAGGCATACGGGGCACCAAACCAGCAGCGATACAGGCATCGGGGTATCAAATTCTCACGGCAGTGGCCAACTGGACATGTAAGCATGTCCCCTTGGCTCATTGCCCGCGGGAATAGACTGGGGTAATTCTGCATTTCTTTTCATAGTGTCTTTGCATTGACTTCTTTATTCAATGACTGTAGAATAGGAATATCTAATTTTTCTACATATTACAATTATAGAATAAGATATAATAATTAAAGGAGTCTACTATGGAACAATTGAAAATTCCCCAGGGATACCGCTCTCCTCTTACCATACGAGAAACAGAGGTGGCGATTAAGGAAATCAAAGATCATTTTGAACGGTCACTGGCAAAAGCGCTTCATTTAACCCGTGTTTCAGCACCTCTGTTTGTCCGCCCAGAATCTGGCATGAATGATAATCTAAATGGTGTGGAACGGCCGGTCTCATTTGGCATCAAAGAGCAGGATGAGGCTTCCGCTGAAATCGTACATTCCCTGGCAAAATGGAAAAGATATGCATTAAAACATTATGACTTCCATTCCGGCGAAGGGTTGTATACCGATATGAGCGCTATACGCAGGGATGAGGAGACAGATAATATCCACTCTTTATATGTTGACCAGTGGGACTGGGAAAAAATCATCTCCAAAGAGGAACGCAATATGGAGACATTAGAATATACAGTCCGCAAAGTATACAGTGCTTTGAAGGAGACAGAGGATTTCATCTCCAGAAGATATAATTACATAGAACCCCTACTGCCAGATGATATTTTCTTTGTCACTTCCCAGGAGCTGGAAGATATGTTCCCTGGTAAAGCTCCAAAAGAAAGAGAACGCCTCATCGCCAAATCAAAGGGGGCTGTATTTATATCTCAAATCGGCAAAACCCTCTCCTCCGGTGAGAGACATGACGGCCGTGCGCCTGACTACGATGACTGGGAATTAAACGGGGATATAATTGTTTATTATCCTGTTTTAGATATAGGGTTGGAGCTTTCCTCCATGGGAATCCGGGTGGATGAGGATTCCCTGGAAAGGCAGCTTAAAGCTGCAGGCTGCGAAGAGCGGGCTCAGCTTCCCTTCCAGAAAGCGCTGCTGGACCGCGAGCTCCCTTATACAGTTGGAGGAGGAATCGGCCAGTCACGTATCTGTATGTACTATCTGCGAAAAGCACATATCGGCGAAGTCCAGTCTTCTCTCTGGCCGGACGACGTGGCACAATGTGCCCTTTCCAGTGGAATACAGCTCTTATAAGCCAAAGACTCCAATAAAGACTACGGGACATCAAGTTAGCAGCGATGCAAGCAGCGGGGTATTAGACCCTCGCGGCAGCCGCCAGGTGGACATGTAAGCATATCCGCTTGGTTGCTCACAGGAATAAAAGCCAAAGTTTGTGCAAATATAAGTTCTCTCCCCACGGACATACTATTACAGTATTTCCGTGGGGAGAAACGTATAATTGCACAGGCTTTGGCTCTTATATTCCCCCTCAGCCCTTCTTGTCAGTCCTTCTTGATTCTTATGCCCACTGCCTGGGCATACTGCGCTTTGTGCCTATCTTCCACCACATTTCTTGGATATCCGATGACTCCATTATTTTCATAGGGGTCATTAAAATAATAGGCATGGTCGTCATATCCCACCAGGAGCATACAGTGCTCATTCGAAATCCAGGTAAACGTTTGATTACAGTCTTTTAGCTTCCAGCAGGGCCCCTTTATGGGTTCCTTCATATTAATGCAGGCCCAGAAAATAACTGGCATCCCTTTGTCAATGTATTTCTCAAGCAAGCTGTCCAGGGAGGCCCCTGTTTCATCAAAAATTTCATACTTTTCACCTGCCACTTTTGTAAGCGCCCTGCAGATAACCGGAGCGTAGCACCCAAAAGATTCCCCATCATAAGGACTTCCGCAAAAATGCTGATTTGGGTTTGGCCCATAGAGTTCTCCATCCCGTGTTTCAAAACTATCCTTCTCCAAATAATTTTCAATAAATTCGTCTACGGTGACAGGATATCCTAAATATTGAAGCAGCATAACAGCACTGACACTTTCACACCCAGTAGGGTATTTTTCACTCTGGTCAATATATGGGGCGTCAATCTTAATCATCTAGGTTCTCCATTCCTGCTTTTTTGCATATTTTTTATCACTGTAAGTACGATCAATAAAATTGCCAGGCTCAGTGAAAGGGCAACCCACCATATTTTAACTATCCCCGCTATGATATAGCCAACAATACATACAATAGCTACCACCACTGCATACTGCATCTGTGTAGAAACATGGTTGAGGTGGTTGCTCTGCGCCCCGGCAGAGGACATAACCGTTGTGTCTGAAATCGGAGACACATGATCGCCGCACACAGCTCCTGCCAATACTGCTGACACAGATATTACCATCATTTCCATATTATTAGAATTGGAAAACATGGCTACAACAATCGGCACAAGGATAGCGAACGTCCCCCATGAAGTGCCCGTTGAAAATGCAAGGAATATAGCAATCATAAACATAATTGCTGGGACTGCGATGCTGGCTGTAGCGTTATTCCCAACGACTTTCCCTACAAAATCTGCTATGCCCAGGGCATCTCCCATCCCTTTAAGAGACCACGCAAAAATGAGGATGGCGACTGCCGGTATCATCAGCTTAAACCCTTCTACAAAGCTATCCATAAATCCTTTAAAAGAAATTACTTTTCTTGGCAGGTACAAAACCAGCATAAACAAAATGGTCAGCATTGTGGCAAAAATAAGGCTTGTCTCTGCATCACAACCGGAAAATGCCGTCACAACGTCTGTCGCCCCTCCTTGAAAGCCTGTGAAAATCATGGCTCCAATAGCAGAGATAATCAGAACAAGCACTGGCAAAATCAGGTCAGCCACTTTTCCCCTGGAAGAAGAGGCCTCTTCTCCTACCTGCTCAAATTCTTCCGCCCCTGATGTAAACAGATCTCCCTTCCGGGCATTTTCCTCATGCCTTTTCATCAGGCCGAAATCAAATCCTGTAATAATCACATAAAATACCATGGCAATTGTGAGCAGCGCATACAAATTATAGGGAATTGTCCTCATAAAGAGCTGGAACCCTGTAATTCCTGCGTCCTCCGGGACATAGGAATTTACCGCCGCCGCCCAGCTTAAAATCGGAGCGATAATACAGACTGGGGCCGCCGTAGAATCAATTATGTAAGCAAGCTTTGCCCTGGAAACTTGATACCTGTCTGTTACCGGCCGCATAACCGACCCCACAGTCAGGCAGTTAAAATAGTCATCCACAAAGATCAGAATACCTAATCCAGTAGTGGCAAGCAGGGCACTTTTCTTCGACCTAATCTTAGTACCGGCCCAATTGCCATAAGCAGCCGAACCTCCAGACTTGGCCATAAGTACAATAATCATGCCAAGCAGCACGTCAAAGATCAAAATATTCAGATTCATACTGTTCTTCATAATCTCAAAAAACGATATAAATGAATCCCAAGGCCGAAATCCAGAGTAAAGAAGCGCCCCCACAGCCACCCCCATAAATAAGGAGCTATAGACCTCCTTCGTTACAAACGCCAAAATAATGGCCAGCAGCGGCGGCACCAAAGACCACCATGTGCCAATAAACATTGAACCATCCATACAACACCCTCACTCTCCTGTCCAGATTCTCTAATAGTCTGACAATATATAATTTATATTATATACATTTTAGCGAGTTAACGCGGAATATACAATTACTTTTTGTGTAGATTGTAGAAAAACTTCAATGGGGACAGTCCCTTTTGCAAAAGGGACTGTCCCCATTGATCTCCTTTTTCAGAATATTCAGATATTATATTCGTCCACTTCTCTCCTCAAGGGTATAGATGCCGCTGCCCCTGCCCGTGAGACTGCCACAGATGAGGCACGGGCCGCCATCCTGAGTCCATCAGGGACTGACATCCCCTCTAGTATAGAAGCAATAAAATATCCTGTGAATGTATCGCCGGCAGCGGTCGTATCTACTGCTTTAACCGGAAAGATACTTTGTCTGTATTGTACTTTTGCATCTTGGTATACTGCCCCTGCGCTTCCCAAAGTCAATATGATTTTTGCGTCCGGATATAGTCTTCTCAGTTCTTCTAATATTTTCTCCGGTTCCGGCTGGCCAGTTACCTGTGCCCCTTCCACTTCATTGAGCAGAAACATAGATACCTTGTTAAAATCACAGGATTTTAAAGCTTCATTATATGGTGATGGGTTTAAGATGATTGTCAGCTTTTTTTCGTATGCTCTCTCAATAATATAATCCAGTAAATTAATTTCATTCTGAAGCAGGAGAATATCCCCTGAATGGAAATTAGCCAATACTTGATTGACATATTCTTCAGTTACTTTTCTGTTTGCCCCTCCATATAAAAGAATACAGTTCTGGCCATTTCTGTCAACCTGTATTATTGTATGCCCGCAGGGCCCCTCTACTCTGCTTATATAATCAGAATTTACGCCGGCATTCCGGCACGCATCAAGCAGGATATCCCCACCATCTCCGACCAACCCTGCATGAAACACCTCTGCCCCGGCTTTTGCCAGTGCTATAGACTGGTTCAGGCCTTTACCTCCGCAAAAAGTCTGCATTCCCCCTGAACTCAAAGTCTCCCCAGGGGTCACCATATGGTCAACCGCATATACATAATCCAGATTAAGTGAACCAAAATTTAAAACCTTCATATACTATCACTCCTTTGCCAACAGGTCATTTTACTGCCCTTCTCTGCTTCCTTCAATTATTATACCTTATTGAACATTAGTAGTTCAATAAGTATACCGTATTGAACATTAGTAGTTCAATAAGTATACCGTATTGAGCATCAGCAGTTCAATAAGTATACCGTATTGAGCATCAGCAGTTCAATAAGTATACCGTATTGAGCATCAGCAGTTCAATAAGTATACCGTATCGAACATTAGCAGTTCAATAAATATACCCCGAAAGTATCCCCCATCTATGGCGGCATATATTACAAGGTGCCCTTAAAGAGCACCTTGATAAAAACACGCGGCATTTACGTACTGACTTCTGCTAAATCAAAACCGCCATAACAGCCTGCCACCAAAAACATACAAAACTCTCAACAGCAGATGGCCGTCCATTTAGTTTACTGCTGGCTGGCGCCATTGGATCTATTATAAAACCATTTCACAATTTCCACTTGGATAATGGAGAGTAAAGATAATCCAATTACGGTTAGCCATTGCGCACCATTCAGTAAAGTGAGCTGAAATGCGTTCCTTAAACCTGGAATAAACAAAATACATGCCATTAACAGGACTGAGGCAGCAAAGGAAATAATCAGCCACGGGTTTATTCCTTCTGTACGTACCCATATAGGCTCTGTATTCGAACGCTGATTAAAAGCGCGCAGCATCTGAGAGAATGCCAGCACGCAAAAGGCCATTGTTTGGCCCGTGACATGATTCCCTGCCGACATTCCAATCCAGTAAGCACATATTGTCATAATTGACACAAAAATACCTTGCGTTATCACACGACGCACCAAGTCTTTTTCAAATAATGTCCCTGATTTAACAGGCTGGTGCTTCATGATATTTTTACTGGCAGGGTCAACGCCTAACGCCAGTGCAGGAAGAGTAGCCGTAGCCAGATTGACCCAGAGAATGTGGACAGCCAAAAGCGGCGCCTCCCAGTTAAATAATGTAGCGATCAGCAGAGTCAGGATTTCCGCAATATTCCCCACCAACAAAAATTGGATTACTTTCTGTATATTTCGATAGACACGCCGCCCCTCTTTAATTGCATATGCGATAGTTGTGAAACTATCATCCAGCAAAATCATATCAGAAGCATCTTTTGCCACATCTGTCCCTGTGATTCCCATAGCAACACCAATATCCGCTGCTTTCAGGGCAGGAGAGTCATTTACACCATCTCCCGTCATTGCGGCAACCTCACCGGTCCGCTTTAAACTTTGAATAATTCTCAGCTTATCAGCCGGTGACACACGGGCAAAAACAGTTGTTGTCTTAACCAATCTGTCAAGTTCACTGTCTGCCAGGACATCAAGTTCATCACCGGAGATCACTGTATCACCACTCCGATAAATGTTCAGGGCCTTGGCAATCGCAAGAGCCGTCACCTTGTGGTCTCCGGTAATCATAATAGTACGAATACCCGCCTGACGGCAAGTGCGTACAGATGCAGCTACTTCTTCTCGCGGCGGGTCTATCATACCGGTTACACCAATAAAGGTCAGGCCTGATTCTATATTTTCATCATCCGCAGGAGGAGCCGATAAAAAACGCGTGGCAAACCCCAGTACACGTAAAGCACTCTCTGACATAGAAAGACAAAGACTTATAATATTCTTTTTATCTGTATCTGTAATCGGGCGCACACCGTCACCAGTTAAAATGTACGTGCAAAGCGGCAGCATTTCATCTACCGCCCCTTTTGTATAGGCGGTCCAGCGATTGTCAATCTGGTGTACTGTGGTCATGCGCTTCCTGACAGAGTCAAAAGGCTGTTCAAATGTACGTGGATATCTATCTTCAAGATTTTCATGGTCAATACCAAATGCCTGCGCCATGTAAATCAATGCGCCCTCAGTAGGGTCGCCGATAATCCCCCCTTCCCGGTCTGGGTCAAAGCTTGCATCGTTGCAAAGCGCAGCGGCATAAACCAACTCTTTATATACATTTGGATGATTCTGCGCAGCATTTTCCACCAGCGTAGTTTTTCCACTTTCAAAATCACCGTTGACTGCAATATGGGTCACGGTCATTTCGTTCAAAGTCAGGGTACCGGTTTTATCAGAGCAAATCACTGTCGCACTTCCCAAAGTTTCCACCGCCGGTAATTTGCGGATAAGTGCATTTTTCTTGGCCATGCGCTGTACGCCTAATGCCATCACAATCGTAGCTGTCGCAGGCAGTCCCTCCGGGATAATAGAAATTGCCAGAGAAACCGCTATAAGAAATCGTGGGATTAAAGGCCGCTGGTACAATACTCCAAGGGAAAGAATTAAAGCGCAAACAATTAAGCCAATTATGGTAAGTGTTTTTCCAACGGCATTCAGTTTCTGTTTTAACGGAGTATCCATATCATCTTGATTATCCAACATACCTGCAATATTCCCCACTTCGGTATTCATGCCCGCAGCAACGACAACACCAGCGGCACGTCCATAAGTTACAATAGCTGACGTATATGCCATATTGCTGCGGTCACCAAGGGGACAATCCTCCGGCAATATATCCTCTGCTTCTTTTTCTGAAGGAACAGATTCTCCCGTCAAAGAAGCCTCCTGTACTTTCAGATTGGCAGAGGCAATCAGACGCAGGTCAGCTGGAACCATATCTCCGTCACTGAGCATTACAATATCTCCTGTAACCAATTCTCTGGCAGGAATGATACTCTCCTCGCCCTGACGCAGTACACGGGCTGTAGGAGCGCTCATATTACGCAGAGCTTCCAGTGATGACTGCGCCTTTTTTCCCTGTACAATACCAATAATTGCATTTACAATGACGATGGTAAAGATTACCACCGCTTCTGTCCATTCCTGTAAAACAGCAGACAATGCCGCCGCACCTATCAAGATTAGAACCATAGGGTCAATAATCTGTTCTCTCAGCATTTGTAAGATGCTCTTTGGCGGTTTCGGGCGCAGCTCATTGTACCCATTTTGTTTGAGCCTTTCGGCAGCCTCGGCATCACTCAACCCTTCCTCAGAGGTATGTAATATATTGTACACCTCTGTAAGTTCCTGAGTGTGCCAAGGCATGCGTTTGTGATGATCCATAGTGGACAAACCACTCCTTTCTTTATAAAAATAATATATTTCTGACCGCCTTTTAGCGGAGGCCAGCGAAAAAGAAATGCAAAAAGACATAACCTGCCATCTAACAGTTAGATGCAGATTATGCCTAATATATAAAACATATTCCATTTACTATAAATGTTACTTCGGTCAGCGTCGCTACTGTCAACGTCGTCCATATATAAGTTGCAAGTCCCTTCAGAAATTTATTTGGATAAATTATACAGGGTAATTATCTTTCTGTCAATACTATTATTATGAAATGAAGTTCCAAAAAATAAATACTTTCCCGCCTGTACAAGCATTTCCTCTGCCTACTGGCAGGCATAAAGCTTTTCCATTATCAGCCGTTTATAACCTAAAAATTCCTCTGACAGGCTAAACCCCTCCCGTCTTGGTTTAGGTTCCTGAATTATGATTTCTTCTGTAATTCTCCCCGGCCTCCCAGTCAGAAGATAGATCCTATCTGATAATAGGACGGCTTCATCAATATCATGTGTAATAAACAAGGTAGAGAGATGTATTTTATCCATGACATCCAGATACCATCTGTGCATTTCACTTTTTGTCAGAGTATCCAGCGCACTGAAGGGCTCATCCAGAAGAGCTACTTCTTTAGAAAACATATAGGTCCTAAGAAGCGCCGCCCTCTGCCTCATGCCCCCTGAAAGCTGGTGGGGGTACTTTTTCTGTGTACCCTCCAGTCCAAATTCTTCAAATTTAGGACTCACCTGCTCTCTGGCAGCTTTTTTCTTCATCCCTCTAAGCAGAAGGGGCAGGGCAGCATTATCCTCAATTGTCCGATATGGAAGCAGCAGGTCCTTTTGCAGCATATAACTAATATGCCCTGGCTGTCCGGTAATCTCTTCACCATTTAACATTACAGTACCACAGTCGGGATGATGCAGCCCTGAAATCACATTGAAAAGAGTGGTTTTCCCTCCTCCGCTGGCGCCCAGCAGGCAGACCAGTTCATTATCGTGAAGTTCAATGGAAATATTTTCTATAATTTTTGTATTATCGTAGGATAATGCCACATCCCTTACAATCAATTCCGCCATCTTTTGCCTTACTCCAGATAATCATTTGTAAATCCAGTATTCTCAGGTATTTCTGTCTCTGACAATCCGTTCTCACTCACCCAGTTATAAAATGCATTCCACCTTGCAGGGTCAATATAACCCCACTGCTCTACTTCTGCCTTATATTGATCCTTCATATACTCCTGGCTCGCCAGTACCAGATCTTCATCCAGCTCCGGCGCCTCCTTACACAGGATGTCTGCCGCTTCCTGAGGATTATCAATGGCATACTCATAACCCTTCCTAGCCGCTGAAAGAAACGCCTTTGCGGTATCAGGGTTCTCTTCCATCCATTCACTGTTACCGATAATGACAGGTGTATAATAATCAAACACTTCATTAATATCCTTGAATGCAAAATAATCCGTCTCCAACCCTGCCTGCTCTGTGGCTATACCGGCCCATCCATAGAAAATCCAGATGGCATCTACAGAATTCCCTTCCAGGGCAGATACCTCGTCAGTCACAGTACTCGGGATCATTTCGATTTTACTGAAATCACCTCCGTCTGCCTCTACCACATTTTTTAAGATTGCCTGCTCCATTTCCATGTTCCATGTGGCATACTTTTTGCCTTCCATTCCCTTAGGGCGGTCCATCCCCTCCCCTTTACGGGAAATAATCCCTGAAGTATTATGCTGCAAGACAGCGGCAACAGCTTCGATAGGCATCGCATTTTCGCCTATAACTGCAGGCATCATGCTATCCTGGAATGAAATGCCAAACTGGACTTTTCCTGAACCCACCAAAACTTCTGCGCCATCCTCAGGGGGCTGTACAATCTCAACCTCCAGCCCTGCATCCTGGAAATACCCCTTCTCCTGCGCCACATATAAACCTGTATGGTTTGTGTTAGGAGTCCAGTCAAGCACAAATGTAATTTTATCCAAGTCTTTATCTGTACTCTTCTCCCCATCCTCTTGCTTTGTCTCTGTGCCGCAGCCTGAAGCCGCGGCGGCCAGAGCAACCGTAAGTATCATAGCTATTAATTTTTTTTTCATTTATTTTTCTCCTCCCAGGGCATACACTTCCTCTGTACAAAATTTACTGCCCACATCAAAATCAGGCTGGTAACAGATATTAAAAAAATAACTGCGAACATCTTGTCAAAAGAAAATGCCTTTTTTACCCTAATCATGTATACGCCCAGGCCGCTGAACCCTCCAAGCCATTCTGAAATTACCGCCCCCACCACCGCATAAGATACAGCGATCCTGAGGCTGGCAAAAAACTGCCCCAGGGCGCCTGGAAATTTTACAAACCAGAAAATCTGCATTTTAGACGCCCCCATTGAGCGCATTAGATTTATAGTATCTTTATCAGCCGAGCGGAACCCGTCCAACAGACTGACAGTGACAGGGAAAAATGTCACAATAATAATCAGTATTACCTTGGGCATCATCTCATACCCAAACCACAGCACTAACAAAGGCGCAATAGCCACTGTGGGAACCGTCTGGGTCAGCACAACCAGTGGATAAAATGCCTGGTAAGCCTTCTCAAACCTATCCATCAAAACTGCCATAAAAAAACCAACGGCCACTCCAAGGGCCAGGCCAATTAGCGCCTCCGCCAGCGTGACTTTTAAATGCCCCATCAACATTGGAAAATCTTCTCCAAAGGCTTTAAATACGTCCACTGGTGATGGCAGCATAAATCTGGATACAAGCTCAAAGCTGACTGCTGACTGCCATACAATTAGCAAGATCAAAATTGCCAGGGCCGGCCATATTTTTGCAGATTTATTCGTGGTGTTTCGTAACTTTTTTCTCAATCGTCAGCACATCTCCTTCTGGCTTGTATGTCACTTTAATATAAGCCGCTACTGACGGTGCGCCTGCTCTTACTGCAATGTGCTGGCACTCCTTTACAATATCCATCAGTTCATCATAGTCACCTTCAATTGCTGTCTCAAAGGGCCCTACATAACAGTTCAGTCCCGTACTCTTAATATAGGCAATCACCTCATCTACTATACGGATTAATTCCTCATCATCTGATGCTGCCGGCAATGACTGAATAGCTACACTTGCATTCATATAAATCTTCCTCCTTTTTCACTCAGGTATCCTTATAAAGACTCTAATCCCCACGGTACCTCATACTATTTACCCTTACAAGGCCGTTTTGTTTTAGCCGCTTTGGAAATATTCTCCTATGGCGCGCAAACTAAGAAAACCCCGCCCGGTAACCCTGGCGAGGTCTGTACTTGACATCTTGCTCCAAGCATATGGCGCCTGAAAAGCACACACTATATCATCTACTTTCCTACGCTGGCATTATCCAGATCAGGTATTTGGGTTAAAGACATATCAGCCTTACTCTCAGCCGGTTTATACCAGCACCCCATTTAAATTTCTTACGTGTTAAGTTTAGACTGTCAGTTGAAAAATGTCAAGAAAATAATTTTTATATCATAAAATGTAGCTTTCATACACACCTTCATACATAGTTATTTAAGAAATTAATTTATATATTTTTAAATTTTATTATTATTATAGAAATAATAAAATTATAATCATTTCACTTTTTTCTTTCTAGAAGGTAAATAGCAAGCCGAGATTCCCGTTTGTAACCCAAAAGTCTCCTTTTGTAAATAAAAATCCTGTTTTATAAACACGTTTCCCTCTCTGTAAGCGAAAATCCCGTTTTGCAAACGAGTTTCCCGGATTTTCATTTGTACTTTGATATGTTATAATTCGGTCAGCAATAAATTTGTGTACAACAACCAGAGACAGGTTCCCTCTCGAAATTTTTGTATTCGGAGTATCCATCCCTATCTGTGTGTATTAGGCTGTTCCTTTCTGGCAGCTCTTGGCAAATTTATCTGTTACTTTTTGAGAAGCTTTGGCTTTAAGATGATGATCTCGGCGGCTACCGGTGAACATCCCAGTTTCTTAAGCACATCTTCTCCGTAATAAAAGCTGAACGCTTCGTATGGACTATGGTTGTTCAGCTTTTCTTTTTTATACAAATTGATATGACCCATCATTAGAAAAATGTCTTTTTGGGTAAGATCATCGAAGCTGCTTCCTTTTGGCAGGATACGGCGTATCAATTCATGGTTCACTTCGCAGGCGCCTTTTTGATAAGGAGCACTTGGGTCACAATAGAATATTTTCGTTCTGTTACATGGAACGGTATCACGTTGCTCCCAGATCCATTTTTGAATAACTGTTGCGGTCTTTCCCTATAATTTCAAACATTCTTTATAGCCCATCAGCCTTTATTTTTGAATTCATAAAAAGCATCCCACTTCGGCTTCTAAGCTTTGGCCAGCCAGATAATAGCAAGGTCTCTTTCACATAATTCAACAATGCGGTCAACAGCACGCACGCCGCGCATATTTGCATAGATAACAGCAGCATACATCATGATTGGATTGTACCCGGTTCTTCCCTGATCTGAATAACAGGCAAGCAGGCTTAAGAAATCTAATTCCTCCATCACTTTTTTAAGGGTATAGACTGGATTGTCATCGGGAAAATACAGTTCGAAGAAGCTGAAGTTCATTTTCTGCCGCCCCAATCAAAAAAATTCATTATAGCAATCTTATTTAAGTATAGTTCCATTATAACATGGAACGGAGGAAAAGATGGTTGTCGTTAGCCATCTTTTTCCTTCGCTCTGAAATTTATTCTAAATGCCTGTGTAAGAATTTTTTATAAATTGGGAAATTTAGTAAGAACGCTTTAGAATAGAGTTTTTAAGCAAAACAGCTCTTTAAAAGAGAGTTTTAAAGAGCTGCAAATGAAAATGAAACGAGACAAATAAATTTGACGGCCATGTCCTAAAGCAAGCCACAATTTTTCAGCTGCTCGAGAGCTTTCTTTAAGGTTGCTCTGGGACATGCGATATTGATCCTCTGGAATCCGCTTCCCTCCGATCCGAACATGACGCCTGCATCCAGCCACAGCTTTGCTCGTTTCGTGATCAACTGTTCTAACTCCTGGTTTGTAAACCCAAGCTCCCGGAAATCAAGCCAAAGCAAATATGTTCCTTCCGGCTCTGTTAAGCGGATCTCCGGAAGATTTTCTTTCAGAAATGTGCGGACATATTTCACATTCTCCTCCAAATAGAGTTTCAGCGCTTCCAGCCACTCTCTTCCGGTCTCATATGCAGTCTGACATGCTGCAATTCCAAACAGATTTAACTGACTATAACCCGTCTGTTCGATTGCTTTTTCCATCTTTTTCCGGTTCTCTTCTTTTGCGATAAAGATATTGGACACTTGCAGTCCTGCCAGATTAAATGTCTTGCTTGGAGAAGTACAGGTAATCGTATTTCTCTTAAAATCTTCGCCCAGCGACGCAAATACAGTGTGGGGATGCCCCGGATATGTAAAGTCACTGTGAATTTCGTCGCTCACAACCTTCACTCTATATTGGAAACAGATTTCCCCCATTTTCTGAAGCTCTGTTTTCGTCCACACTCTTCCCACAGGATTGTGAGGACTGCACAAAATAAACAATCTGATCTGTTTTTCACGTATCTGTGTCTCAAAATCTTCAAAATCGATTTCATAGTGCCCATTTATGTTCACCAGTGAATTCGCCGCCACTTTTCTTCCGTTCGCGATGATCACCTCGCGAAACGGATAATAGACCGGAGACTGGATCAATACACCGTCCCCCGGCTTCGTCAAGGCACGGATTGCCGCAGCGATGGCAAATACAACTCCCGGTGTTTTCACCAGCCACTCTTTTTGCGTCTCAAATCCAAAATACCGCCGATACCAACCAGACACTGCGTGGAAATATTCATCCTTTGTCTCACTGTACCCATAAATTCCATGGACTGCACACTGCTGAAGCTTTGCACTGACCTCCGGGACAGTCTGAAAATCCATATCTGCCACCCACATAGACAGCAGTCCCTCTTCCTTCCCTCTCTCAACGGCAAAATCATATTTCAGTGAATTAGTATTTCTGCGGTCAATGACCTCGTCAAATGATTCTTTCATAAACAACTCTTCTACAACTCCTTTCTATTACAAGATCAGTCAATGCTCTTTGCAGCAACGTATGCCGGCACGCGCTTACACATCGATCTTTTCCTGCAGTGCCTGCTCCAGATCCTGGATCAGATCTCCCGCATTTTCAATTCCAACCGATATTCTGAGAAAATTCTCTGTAATTCCGAGTTTTCTGCGCACTTCTTTTGGCACATCTCCATGAGTCTGTATCATAGGATATGTGATGAACGACTCCACCCCTCCCAGGCTTTCGGCATAAGTAAAGACTCTCACATTTTGGAGGAGCCTTCTCGCAGTGCATTCGGAATCAGTATGAAATGAGATCATACTTCCGGCTCCTCTCGCCTGCTTTTTGTTGACCTCATGCCCCGGATGATCTTCCAGTCCCGGATAATAAACCGCCGTTATCTCTTTTCGCCCTTTGAGCCATTGGGCGATCTTCAAGGCATTCTCCTGCTGCCTTTCCTGGCGTACTGCAAGTGTTTTGACTCCCCTGATCAACAGCCAGCTGTCAAAAGGCGAAAGGCAGCTTCCCGTTGTCTTATAATGGAATCTTATCTTTTCTGCAAGCTCCTGTGAAGCAGAACAGACAAACCCGGCGATCGTATCATTATGTCCGCATAAGAACTTTGTCCCGCTATGTAGTACAAGATCTGCGCCCTGCTCGATTGGATTCTGAAAATAAGGGGACAAAAACGTATTATCCACAATGAGCAGCAGTCCATATCGATCTATCAGTTTCCTCATCTGGCAGAAATCTGTGATCTTCATCGTTGGATTGCTCGGTGTCTCGATATACAGCGCTTTTGTATGACTTTCGATCGCCCGCTCCACCTCCTCAGGTTTGGAAGTATCTACATAGGTAAATCGATATCCCATTTTTTCATAACTTTGAAATAACCGAACAGATCCCCCGTATAGATCTTCCGAACACACAAAATGACTGCCCACATCAAACAATGAAAGGCACAGGGTAATTGCCGCCATTCCGCTGGAACATGCCACTGCGTCTTCTGCCTTCTCCAGTTTTCTGATGATCTCCTCTAAATGGCTTCTTGTCGGATTACTCTCCCTGGAATAGTCATAGCCTGTGGTTTCTCCGATACCCGGATGAGAAAAAGTAGCTGTCTGGTAAATCGGAACCGCCACTGCACCGTAAGGCTGCAGCAGACAATCTTTCTCAACCGTGTGAATACATCGTGTCTCTATCTGATAGTTGTTCTCTTCTCCTTTATTACAGTTTGTGCCGCCCATATTTCTCCTCCGATTTTCTCTTTCATCATTCTACATATATATTCTGCCTTATTCTTTATTCGCCGTCCGAAACATACCACAGACCGTCATTGTTTTTGTCCATATATTCTTTGAATTCATCTGAATGATACGCATCTACAATTGCCTCCGCCCATTTTGCGTCCTTATTTTCCTTTTTTACAACTACTTGAAGAAGCAGATAATCTGCAATATCTTCTTGGAGCAGTGCTGTGGATGCATCGATACCTGCGCTGTAAACGATACTTCCAGTGATCACCGCGTAGTCAAAGTCATCCAACGAACGGGGAATCAATGTGGAATCCATCTCTGTGAATTCCAGATTATGAGGATTCTCCACAATATCATCCTGCGTCACTGTTGAAAGATTGGCATCATCAGAAAGTTTGATCCATCCTGCTTTCTGTAAAAGTGCATATGCTCTGGATGTGTTCGATGGGTCGTTTGGTACCGCGACCTTATCACCGTCCGCTATCTCATCCAGACTGTCGTGGACGCTTGAAAAAATACCTGCCGGTACTGTTGGAATCGGCGTCAGAGCAACCAGATCTCCTCCCTGGGCCTTATTAAAATCTTCCATATATGCTGTGTGCTGCTCCACATTTACATCCACCTCACCGTCGTTGAGTGCGGTGTCATTCTGAAGCAAATCCGAGAATTCCACACTTTTCAGTGTATACCCTTCCTTCTCCAGGATGGGAACAATTGCGTCTTCAAAAAGTACCGTATACGGTCCTGCCGCTTTCCCATACGTGATTGTCTTGGAATCGCCGGCGGTGTTCCCTTTGGCATCATCTTTCTTCCCACATGCTGCCACTCCTGCGATTAATGCTGCGCTCAATATAGTTACTGTAAGAATTTTTCCTCTTTTTTTCATTTTCATTCATCTCCTGAATTTTCAATACTATGGTGTTATATAAGTTACGAGTGAGTCCTGATCTTCTTCGATATATGATTTCCGAGCGATTGAATAAGCTGTACAAACAAAATCAAAATGATTACCGTCACAAGCATCAGCGCATTGTTAAATCTCTGGTAACCATACGTCAGCGCCAAATCTCCCACGCCGCCTCCGCCAATTGTTCCGGCCATTGCCGTAGCTCCCAGAAGTCCTATTGTTCCGGTGGTGATGGCCAGCACAAGCGATGCCTTGGCCTCCGGCAGCAGAAAATAGCGGATAATTTGAAAAGTGTTCGCCCCCATCGCCGATGCCGCCTCCAGAATTCCCGGCTTTACCTCCAACAGAGAACTCTCGATCAGACGTGCCAGATAAGGCGTCACATAAAACACAAGGGGAACAATTGCCGCCTTAGTTCCGATTCTCGTTCCCGCAATTACCTTCGTGAGCGGAGCAATGAACACCAACAGAATGACAAACGGCACGGAACGAACTAAATTTACAAATCCGTTCGTAATGAAATAGACGAAAGGACAACTCCTGAGTCCTCCCTTTCTCGTAAGTACCAGTATCAGTCCCACCGGAACGCCAATCAGTACTCCGAAGAACAAAGACCATCCAAGCATATAAAATGTCTGTGTGGCCGCCTCAAGCAATTTATCCGACGAAATGTTCAGCCAATTTTCAAGCATGTTCAAGCACCACCCTTTCCATTTCTATTTTTCTGTCTCTTATATATTTTTTTGTTTTTGTAATCTCTTCTTCTGTCCCTCTCAGCTGTAGGATCATGATTCCGAGAATCTTGTTCTGCAACTCATTGACCGATGCGGACAGAATCGTCGTTTCCACCGCAAACCGCTTATTAATATCGGAAATCAGAGACTCCTTCGAATTCTCCCCGAAGAAAGTCAGCTTGATCACCTGTGATTTACGGTCCAACTCTCTTAACAATGTCTCCGGAATGGAGCTTTGAATTACAGTGCTGACAAACTTCTGCGTGATCTCTTCTTTTGGCTTGCTAAATACACTCAATGTATCCCCCTGTTCACAGATCCGTCCGGATTCCATAACTGCCACCTTGGTGCAAATTTTCTTGATTACATTCATCTCGTGTGTGATCAGAAAGATTGTGACTCCCAGCTCTTTGTTGATCTTTTTTAGAAGGAGCAGTATGGATTCTGTTGTCTTCGGATCCAGCGCACTTGTGGCTTCATCACAGAGCAAAATTTGGGGATTTGTCGCCAGGGCCCGGGCTATGCCGATCCTTTGTTTCTGCCCACCTGAAAGGTTGGAAGCATATGTATTCTTTTTGTCCTGCAGTTCCACAAATCTGAGAAGTTCCTCCACTCGTTTTTCTATTTCCTCTTTCTTCATTTTCGAGAGGATCAACGGAATCGCTATATTCTGGTACACTGTCTGTGATTCCAGAAGATTAAACTGTTGAAAAACCATTCCGATTTCTTTTCTCGTCTGGTTTAACTCTGCCTTGGACAGCTGCGTAATATCTTTTCCATCCACATAAACCTTTCCGCTGTCCGGTGTCTCCAGCTGATTGACCAGACGCAGCAACGTAGATTTTCCCGCTCCAGAATATCCGATCACCCCAAATATATCTCCTTTTTCAACGTGTACAGATACATCCTGCAGCGCATGAACATCTCCCATACGAGTGTGAAATGTTTTATTGACATTTTCAATCCTTATCATGAGCCTCTCCCCTTTTCAAAATTTCCAGCAGAGCATTTTCTCCGAGCACGCTCAAATATTGTGCAGCAGGCTGCAGCGCCTCCGGATCCACCTGAAATTTAGGATGATGATTCGGATATGTTCTTCCTGTTCCAACCTGTATAAATACTCCCCTAATATCTTCCTGATAAAATGCAAAGTCTTCTCCTCCAAGCGATGGGGTCGTCACTGCTGTCTTAAGTCCTACTTGTTCTGCCGTTTTTCTTGCAAAATCCACCCATTCTTTATCATTGTTTGTAGCCGGCGGTCCCTCGATCCATTTGACGGATGCTCTCATATCGTAAGCCTTTGCTGTAAATTCGGCTGCTTCCTTCAATCTTCTCTCGATCAGTTTTCTGTCCTTTGGCTTAAGTGTTCTTACCGTGCCTTCCAAAAATGCTCTCTCTGGAATAACATTCCATGTATTTCCCGCAGATATATGAGTCACACTGATCAGTCCCGCTGAAAACGGATCCAGATTACGGCTCACAATGGTCTGTAGTGTTCCTACAAGCGCACCTGCTGCGACTACCGGATCTTTTCCCTCCTGGGGGTGAGCAGCGTGTGTTCCGAATCCCTGGATCTCGATCTCAAACCGATCCACTGCCGCGGTCACACTGCCTTCTCTGATTCCAAGTGTTCCTACCGGAAATTCAGAAGAGCTATGGATTCCAAAAATTGTATCTACATCACTCAACACATCAGACTGAATGATCTTCAAAGCCCCAAGAGAAGATTCCTCCGCCGGTTGAAAGATCAATTTGATCGTACCATGCAGATCTACCGCCTTCTCCTTGAGAAGAAGTGCCGCACCATACAGTGCCGTTATATGAAAATCATGTCCACATGCATGCATCTTACCTTTCTCTTTTGAACTCCACTTCAGTTTAGTCTCTTCTTCTACCGGCAAAGCATCTATATCGCTTCTTATTGCAATGACTGGCCCTGGATATTCTCCTCTTATAACTGCGGTAAGTCCTGTTTTCAGCGGAAGATCCAGAATTTCTATTCCATTCTCCTTGAGAAGTTTTTTAATGTGTTCCGTCGTCTCAAATTCTTCGTAGGAAAGCTCCGGATGTTCATGAAACCATTCAAATTCTTTCTGTAATCTTAATTGAAGCTCTTTATTCTGTAATTTTGTTTCCATCGTCATATTTCCCTTCTTTTATAGATTGTATAAAATTGGTTTACTTTTCTCTTCCTTTTCTTATTCGCTGGCGTGCAGTTTTCAATAAAAAAGAGGAATGCGTAATATGCAATCCTCCAATATCTTTTATATTCTGATTACCACTCGTCAGAATTAAGGATTCATACATATACGAAAACAAGCCATACACATTCCCTGTATACAGCAACACATCTCTCTATTCATAGTGTCAAATATACGTATTGTTCTCATCGCTTTGTTCTCCTTTTCCTACTATTCCTATAATTATTATTGTTTTAGTATGTTTTATACCATATCACTCCCGAGAGTATCTGTCAACTATCATTTTCAAAATCTTATTTTGTTTATTTAGATAAGTAAAAAATAGGACGAATTCCTTTTTGTTGGCTTCCGGCCTGAATTTTGGCGTACTTTAATAAAGTCTTTGCAATCTATCTTTTTAATGCTGTGTTTAAAGAAAACAAGTGACTCCCCAGGTGTTCATTTTGAATAAAATGCCCCTTCTGCTTGGATGGAACGGTTTGTACGATATTTTATTCCAAGCTCACTCATGATATTTTCCTATAAGGTTTGACGCTGTCCTATAAATTTTTTGGATACATATAGCTTCTTGCTTTTATTAGATTTTGTACATTTTTCTTTATAAGGGCATCCTGTACAATCTTCGCATTCATAAACGGTCACATCTGATTCATATCCATTTTTACTTTTTTGTCTCCTAATACATGAAACATCCAAATGTTTTCCATTATGGCAGATATAACTGTCTGTTTCCGCATCATATCCAAATTTTCTCGTTTACTGATATCCTGCTTGGAACACCGTTTTTTCCTCTTGGACATGGTCTTTGAAGCGACTGCCGGATTTCCGCCTTTGGCAGAGTAAGCTTGGTACAACAATGGGTAATCTAAATCCTCCAATTCGTGGCTCAGCAGTCGGACAGATTCATCATCAGGAACCAAGCCTTCCAAGCTTAACGGTAAGACCAGTTGATAAGTTCCGCCAAGTTCGGTATAATTTTATGGTATGTTAAGTGTTTGCTCATACTTAACATACCATCAATGGCGGACTCTTCGGAGTCCGTTTTCTGTTTTAAGCATCAAAAAGGAGCTATTACTCCATAAATGACCAATCATCTATTTTGCAACAGTCCCATAATTATTGCTGATAATGTATAAGCGTAGGTTCGTCATATCTGGTATAGTATCTTTAACTATATGAAACTCCCCTATCCCACTGTACCTCAGGCAGGTGCACAGATAGAGCAACCTTACTGCCCGCGGTTGCTTGACACGTTCCAAGACAAGGCAGTATAATCAAATTAAAATAACACAGTAGTTTTAAAGGCGGTAAAAGGAGGGATTGTATGTGAAACTTTACAAAAATATTATGGAGGATCTGGTAGAGGAACAATTTGACCATATTAAGAATTCTCTGGACTGCTGTACCTGTGAGCAGTGCCGGTCTGATATGATTGCCTATACACTGAATCATCTGCCTTCCCGGTACGTAGTCAGCCAGGCTGGTGAGATTATCAGTAAGGTAAACAGCTTAAAAGGACAGCACATGACAGATATCCGGACAGAGCTGATGCGGGCCTCGCAAATCGTCAAAAACCATCCCAGGCACTAAGGCAAAGATACTTTTTGCCAGTTTTAAAAGTAGAAATCTGTTTTCCTGAATTGAAAGTAACTGGCAAGTCTGTTATAATTTAAACGAATTATAAAAAGCCGTAAAACGGCAAGGAGGTACTTAATATGAAAGTCATTGAAGGTTACATGCCGTATCTGGGGTACAAGACTTATTATCGCATTGTCGGAGAATCCAAAAACGGTAAAAAGCCGCTGCTTTTACTGCATGGCGGACCAGGCTCCACACATAATTATTTTGAGGTATTGGACAGGCTTGCAGAAGAAGGCAGGGCCATCATTTCCTATGATCAGATTGGCTGCGGGAACTCCTATGTGGACGGCCATCCTGAACTTTGGTGTTCAGAGACATGGGACAAAGAACTGATTGCACTGCGAGAACATCTTGGCCTGGACGAGGTACATTTGCTCGGACAATCCTGGGGGGGGATGCTGGCAATCGAGTATCTTTGTGATTATAAGCCAAAGGGAGTTAAATCTGTCATCCTTTCCAGTACACTTCCTGCTGCAGAATTGTGGGCCCATGAACAGCACCGCATGATTAAATTTATGTCACAGGAAGATCAGGATGCCATTGCCAAGGCCGAAGAAACCGGTAATTTTGACGACCCAGCTTATTTAGCAGCCAATGAAAGGTTCATGCTCCTCCACTGTGCCGGCGAAGTCACAGAGGATTCACCTGAATGCCTGCGCCGCCCCAAAAAATCTGGTTCAGAGGCCTATGTAGCAGGATGGGGCCCAAATGAGTATAACCCCACAGGCAGCCTGGGCGGATGGGAATACAGAGATAAGATTACAGACATGCAAGAGCCTGCACTTATTATCAGCGGAACAAATGATCTTTGTACGCCTCTTGTGGCTAAGACTATGTACGACTTAATCCCCAATTCAAAATGGGAATTATTCGACGGATGCAGACATATGTGTTTTGTAGAAGATAACGAAAACTACTGCAAACTTGTCAATGAATGGATGGAAAAGTACGACTAAACATATCCTCACACAAAATCAGAGCCTTGGTGCTGCTCAATTGAGCCTGCACTTAAGGCTCTGGTTTTTTCTGTATAAAACTTCTTCCCTTTCCCACAAGCCGCCCTACGCCATTGTGGTTCAATCTTTATTATTATCTTTTTTTAAATTAAACAAAAACATAAGCAAAGCCATCATACAGATTATAAAATAGCCTATCCAACTCCAAACATCAGGTATCTGGCCAAATACAGCAAATCCTATTGCTGCAGAAAATAAGATCTGGGAGTAGTCATATACGGATATTTCTTTTGCCGGAGCGTGAAAGTAGGCTGCCGTAATGGAAAACTGCCCTCCAGCAGCAGATAGGCCGGCCAGCAGCAGATAGATAAGCTGTATCCCCTCCATTGGGTGGAACTCAAATAGTAAAAATGGCAGCGTGGCCATACAGGAAAAAGCCGAGAAAACGAAGACAACAAAAGGCCCCTTTTCACCTTTTTCCCCTAGTACCCTTACATATGTATATGCTACGCCCGCACCCAGGCCTCCTAAAAGGCCAACTAAAGCTGCCGGGGAAGAAAAAATTGCCGCCGTGGGTTTGATAATCAGCAGACTGCCCATAAAAGCACCGGCCACAAGTATTCCCTGAACCGGCCTGATTTTTTCTCTTAAAATAAAATAGCTGAAAATAATTGCAAAAAACGGGGACATTTTATTCAGCATAGACGCATCTGAAAGAACCATTCTGTCAATTGCATAATAATTACAAAGTATGCCCACTGTTCCTGCGGCAGAACGCAGCAGTAAATATTTGATATTTTCCCTCTTTCCTGAAAACCATGCTTTATTTTTATAAAGTATAGCAAAAGCAAAGACAAGAGAGACCAGGTTCCTGAAGAAGCTTTTCTGCACAGATGGCAGATCTCCTGAAAGCCTGACAAACATATTCATCAGGGCAAAGCAAAATGCTGATATTACGATATAAATAATTCCTAAATATTTTCTCTTCACCACTGTTCCCCTTCTTTCATTCTGCCTGCAATAATTTTAGTATTCTTCCTCATATTTATATTTTTTATAAAGATATTTTTTATTGATTTACAGGCGAAAATTGTTTTACAGCCTCTTGTAAATGTTTATAGAAGTAAAAAAATCCTGTATTTTCAAGGTCTTTTCCACTTTCGCTTGTATCTTCTTATACCTCCGCATATGTTGGCTTTGTAAAGTTGGGCGCCATTTTAGCACCACAAGCAGTTCCGTAGCAAGCGTAGGAAAGGAGTACCCTTTCCGTAAAACTCCCTCGTCTTGCCTGCGCCAATAAGATAGATTTTTACTTGTTGGAAATATCCCAAACCCTTGCACAAACTGGAATTTATTCAACCGAATAAGAAAAAGGCAGAAGTGTTTTTGCCTTAATTTTTTTAAGCTCTCCATGTACTGACACAATGACGTCACAATCCGGCATATAATCATGCAATATCTGGCGGCAGTTTCCACAAGGCGGTATGATTTCCTCGCCCTCTTTTCCTCTAACTGCAACTATAGCATCAAAGTTCCTTTCTCCATTTGTGATTGCTGCTCCTATTGCCACTTGCTCCGCACAGGCCCCATGCAAAGAATAAACATTTACTCCAACATATACTTTGCCGTTTTTACAACGTATAGCTGCTCCTACAGTATGATTATAGTGCTCTTGATCGTAGTTTAGACGAATTGCTTTTTTCGCTTCTGCTATTAACTCATAATCTCTTTCTTGGAATAAATTCATATTCTCAACCTCCTAAATTCATGTTTGTTAATTTGTTTGCTTCTATATATAGCATTCATATACAAATTCCCCTACCATTTCCCTTTTGGTGTAAATGGTATTTCCTTATATTTTTCCATATCGTTTTATATCAGCAAGGGAAATCTGAACGCCATTTAGGCACCAAAGTGCCATAAAACTTTGTTGCTTTAATCATTTTAAGCAGACGAAAAAACAAGCATTTTCAAGGCTTTTTATAGTTCATTACTTTTCAATAGTAAAAATCCAAATACTGTTTTTTATTATAGATGCTTTTTTCAAATCGTGCAATAAATGAATAATTGTACTGAATCCAAATATTATGTTGCACCGGACAGCTGGCAGAATAAGGCCCGGTATCTCTCTGCATAAATACTGCCTTTCCTCCAAATAAAGGTAAACTCGTGAGTAATTGTACAGTCCTTCAGGCATAATTTTTTTAAAGTGCCGTCTTTTAGTCCTGCCCTAGCCGCCGCCTCATATAAAAATGTGACTCCCAAACCGGCTCCAGCCAATTCCAGGATTGTCTGCAGGCTTCCAATCTCGGCTATTTTTGTAAAATCCTCCAAGCTGTAATTTCTAAGGCCCAGATACCTCTCCAGCACCTCTCTCGTACCTGATCCTGATTCCCTTATCAACAGCCGTTCCCCAAATAAGTCTTCCAAGCATTCAGGATTTTTATGGAATGGATATGAAGAACTGCACACTGCAATATATGGTTCTGTTGAATATGTAAGAAAATCATACTCACTCTTTTTAAAGAAACCCTCTACCAGGGCAAAATCTATACCTCCATTGTCCAGCCTAGCCAGTAGTTCCTGGGTGTTGGCCACCTCCATATGCAGCTTAACTTCCGGGTATTTCCTCAAAAAATGCTCCAGCATCTTACCCATTATGGCCTCTCCGATGGTCATTGTCGCCCCAAACCTGATTTCCTCCCTATCTTTAGATATATGCTGCATTTGGCTCTTTAAAGAGAATTCATCATGAACCATGGTAAGCGCTGTACTCCTAAGCAGTTCCCCTGCTCCCGTCAGGCATGGCCTTTTACCTTCATAAGAAAAAAGCTTGACACCATAAAATTTTTCTAAAAACCGTATATGCTGGGATACTGCGGGCTGTGTAATATTAAGCGCTTCAGAAGCCCTTGTGAAATTCATATATTCACATACGGCCAGAAATGTTTCTATTCTGAAATCCAGCATCCTTCTTCACTCCTACTCTATTTTAATTTACAAAAATCTCCGCTTCGTCCTTTTACTCTTGAAGGTTATGTAATATATGTTTTCATTTATGAAAAGTCCATATTTAAATTGCAGAAATAAACCCGCGGAAAGGCTTCACCTAATATAGCTTTAAATATCATAATATATTTTTATGATAAAATAAATTTATATAATTATATTTTATCACTAAATTGTGATAGTATATACCCCGAAAGAGGTATTATAGAAAATTGGAGGCTTCATATTATGAAAACATTTAAAGCAAGTATACCCGGATTACTGCTCTGCCTGTGCATTGCGATTCCTTCTTTTTTATTGGGACGGATACTCCCTGTTGTGGGAGGGCCCGTATTTTCCATTTTACTGGGTATGATTCTGACATTATTGATCAAAAATAAAAAGCCTGTTCAGCCAGGCATTACATTCACTTCAAAGAAAATTCTGCAGGCAGCCGTAGTTTTTCTTGGATTTGGTATGAACTTAACTGAAATTATTGCACAGGGACGCCAGTCTTTGCCTATCATCATTTTGACAATCAGCGCCTCCCTGATCATCGCTTTTATTCTCTTTAAGGCCTTGCGCCTCTCCCCCAACAGTGCTGTACTTGTGGGAGTGGGGTCATCTATCTGCGGAGGTTCAGCCATTGCAGCGACAGCCCCTGTCATCCGTGCATCGGACGAGGAGGTTGCCCAGTCTATATCCGTCATTTTCCTGTTTAACGTGGCTGCCGCCCTGATTTTTCCGACTTTAGGAGGACTGCTGCATATGAGCAACACTGGATTCGGACTGTTTGCAGGGACGGCCATCAATGACACCTCCTCTGTGACTGCTGCAGCCACTGCCTGGGATGGCATACATGCCAGCAATACTCTGGAGGCCGCTGCTATCGTCAAGATGACCCGGACATTGGCCATCATCCCCATTACCCTGGCACTGGCCATATACAAAGGCAAAAAAACGAAAAGTAATGAGGCTGCTTCATTCAGCTTAAAAAAAACCTTTCCCTATTTTGTCCTACTGTTTATATTGGCCGCAGCATTGACCACTCTTTTCCACCTTCCCGCCACTGTCACCGCGCCACTCAAAGAACTAAGCAAATTCCTGATCATCATGGCCATGGCAGCAATTGGCCTAAATACAAATATTGTCAGACTCATAAAAACAGGAGGAAAGCCGATTCTCCTCGGATTCTGCTGCTGGATGGGAATAACATGCGTCAGCCTGGCTGCACAGCATATTATGGGATATTGGTAAAAGGTACAGGGGGGAGATAGATTTGGTACACCACTAAAGTCAATTTAGGACGTAGCCTTTTTAAATAGGCTACGTCCTAAATCTACTACACTACCGCAATATCTACCAGCGTCAGCTTTTCTATATTGGTATTCTCCAAGCTTGTTATGAGAGCCCGTGCCGTGTCCATGGCTGTCAGTACATTGACTCCTGTCTCTATTGCATTTCTTCTGATTATGAATCCATCCCGGGAGTGTTCGGCTCCCTGTGCTGGTGTGTCAATGACCAGGTCAATTTCATGGCCCAGGATTAAATCTAACAGGTTTGGTGATTCCTGTTCAATTTTACGTACTGGGATGGCTTTTACTCCGCCTGCTTTTAGTGCTGCGGCTGTACCTTCGGTAGCGAATATGCGATATCCGATTTTTTCGAATCTTTCTCCTATTTCTACTGCCTCTGACTTGTCCTCGTCTCTCACCGTCATAATCATATTTTTATATTTTGGCAGGTGGATTCCGGCTCCCAGAAACGCCTTATACAGGGCTTCGTCAAAGGTTTTGGCTATACCAAGACATTCTCCAGTTGATTTCATTTCCGGCCCCAGGCTGATATCTGCACCGCGGATTTTCTCAAAGGAAAATACAGGCATCTTGACTGCTGTATGTTCTGCTTCTTTCTGAAGTCCGGGCATGTATCCCAGTCCCCTGATTGTATTTCCCGTCATAACCTTTACTGCCAGGGGCACAATAGGGATCCCCGTCACCTTGCTGATATAAGGTACTGTACGGCTCGACCGTGGATTCACTTCGATAACATATACATCTTCCTCCCCGCACACAATAAACTGAATATTAATCATTCCAATTACGTGCAAAGATTTTGCCAGCTTTTTCGTATAAATAGCTATTTTATCTTTCGCCGCCTTTGTCAGGCTTTGGGCCGGATATACTGATATACTGTCCCCTGAATGGATCCCCGCACGCTCAATGTGCTCCATGATTCCAGGAATCAGGATATCCTCACCATCACAGACAGCATCTACCTCTATTTCTTTCCCCTGTAAATATTTATCTACCAAAATGGGATGGTCCTGTGCAATCCGGTTGATGATCCCCATAAATTCATCAATATCATGGTCATTAATAGCAATCTGCATCCCCTGGCCCCCAAGGACATAAGATGGACGTACCAGCACCGGATATCCCAGCTTGCGGGCCACTTCCTTTGCCTCTTCTGCCGTAAACACGGTGCCTCCTGTGGGCCTGGGAATCTGGCATTCCTCCAATATCTCATCAAACAGCTCCCTGTCCTCGGCTCTGTCTACATTTTCCGCAGAAGTCCCCAGGATTGGCACCCCCATTTCCATCAGGCTTTCTGTCAGCTTAATGGCTGTCTGCCCGCCAAACTGCACCACAGCGCCATGGGGTTTTTCCAGCTTCACAATATTCTCCACATCTTCTGGAGTCAAAGGCTCAAAATACAGCTTATCCGCAATATCAAAATCTGTACTGACTGTCTCAGGATTATTGTTTACAATAATAGTCTCGTAACCCTCTTTAGAAAATGCCCATGTACAGTGTACAGAGCAGAAGTCAAATTCAATACCCTGTCCAATTCTAATTGGCCCAGACCCGAGTACAAGAACTTTCTTCTTATTTTTCCTATTTTCAGCTTCATTTTCCCGGCCATATACAGAGTAATAATAGGGCGTGGCTGCCGCAAATTCTGCCGCACAAGTATCTACCATCTTATAGGCTGCGGTGATGCCGCTGGCATAGCGCATATCGTGGATTTCCTGTTCTGTCCTTCCTGTCAGCCCTGCGATAACCTGATCTGGGAACTCCAGGCGTTTTGCTTCTCTCAGGAGTTCTGTATTTAATTCCTCCGTTTTCAGAATTTGTTCCATTTCCACAAGAACAGCAATTTTATCAATAAACCACTTATCAATTTTTGTGATGCTGTGGATCACATCATAACCAATCCCCCGGCGGACAGCCTCAGCAATCCTCCAAATTCGCATGTCATCTACAATCCCAAGCTCCTCCAGCAGATCGCTCTCTGAAATAGCCGTAAAATCATAGGACATAAGGCTGTCCACATGCTGTTCCAGGGAACGGATGGCTTTCATCAGGGCCCCCTCAAAGTTATCACAAATGCTCATGACCTCGCCTGTCGCCTTCATCTGCGTAGTCAATGTCCTTTTAGCGCTGATAAATTTATCAAAGGGAAGCCTTGGGATTTTTACAACACAGTAGTCCAGCATTGGCTCAAAACTTGCATAAGTTTTACCTGTGATAGCATTTTTTATCTCATCGAGAGTATAACCAAGGGCGATTTTAGCCGCCACTTTCGCTATCGGGTATCCTGTAGCTTTTGATGCCAAGGCAGAAGAACGGCTCACCCGGGGATTCACCTCGATTACACAGTACTCAAAACTCTCCGGGTGCAGCGCATACTGGACATTACACCCACCAGTAATATTCAGCTCTGAAATGATATTCAAGGCTGATGTACGCAGCATTTGGTACTCTTTGTCGCCCAGGGTCTGGGAAGGAGCTACAACAATACTGTCCCCGGTATGCACGCCTACCGGATCTATATTTTCCATATTGCAGACAGTGATACAATTCCCTCTCCCGTCACGCATAACTTCATACTCAATTTCCTTCCATCCCGCTATGCACCGCTCCACAAGAACCTGCCCTACCCGTGAAAGACGCAGGCCATTCTCCAGAATCTCCACCAGCTGGCCAGCATTATTTGCAATGCCCCCGCCGCTTCCACCCAATGTATAGGCAGGACGCAGGACAACAGGGTAGCCGATCTTATTTGCAAACGCAAGTCCGTCTTCTACATTTTCTACTACTAATGAAGCTGCCACGGGTTCCCCGATCTTTTCCATTGTAGCTTTAAATTCCAGGCGGTCTTCCGCTTTTTTTATTGTCTCCGAGGTAGTCCCTATGAGCCGGACATTATTTTCCCTCAGAAAACCAGACTCCTCCAATTCCATTGCCAGGTTTAACCCTGCCTGCCCTCCCAATGTGGGAAGCACACTATCCGGATTTTCCTTCCTGACCAGCTGCTCCACTACTTCCAATGTAAGGGGTTCAATATACACACGGTCCGCTATATCTTTGTCTGTCATAATGGTGGCAGGATTTGAATTTAAAAGAACTACTTCAATCCCTTCCTCCTTAAGTGAGCGGCAGGCCTGTGTCCCTGCATAGTCAAACTCTGCGGCCTGTCCGATGACTATAGGGCCTGAGCCTATGACTAGTACTTTTTTTATACGGCTGTCCTTTGGCATTATTTTGTCCCTCCCATCATCTCAATAAATCTGTCGAACAGGTAACCTGAATCTTGGGGCCCCGGGCACGCTTCAGGATGGAACTGCACAGTAAAAATATTCTTTCCCATATATTCCAGGCCCTCATTAGTCCCATCATTCACATTTGTAAATGCAGGCACTGCCACATCCGGGTCTATGCTTTGTGTATCCACCACATATCCATGGTTCTGTGAGGAAATATAAACCCGCCCTGTCTTTAAATCCTTAACTGGATGGTTTCCTCCTCTATGCCCATATTTTAGCTTATGTGTAGCTCCGCCTGTCGCCAGCGCCATCAACTGATGCCCCAGGCATATTGCAAAAATGGGAATGTCTGTATTGTACAGTTTCTTGATTTCATTGATAATAGATACGCAGTCCGCAGGATCCCCCGGGCCATTGGAGAGCATAATGCCATCGGGATTGGCTGAAATGATTTCTTCCGCAGTTGTATGCGCCGGATATACCGTCACCTCACAGCCGCGCTTATTTAGAGAATTGGAAATATTATTTTTAGCTCCCAGGTCTAACAAAGCTACCTTCTTCTTGTCCCCTTTCAGCACATATTTCTCACTGCAGGTCACTCTGGTAACGACGTCGCCCACTCTGTAGTTCTTTAGCTTAGGCAGTATTTCTTCTATATTGAAGTGCTCATTTGTAGTAATCATTCCGTTCATTGTGCCTTTTTCTCTAAGCAGTTTCGTCAGGGCCCGGGTATCGATATCAGCAATACCAGGAATACCCTGCTTTTCCAGGAACCTCTGAAGTGTTCCCTCACATCTGAAATTACTGGGCACACGGGATATCTCCCTGACAATGTATCCATCAGGCCAGGCCCTGGAAGATTCCATGTCTGGCGTAATGCCGTAATTTCCAATCAACGGATAGGTCATGGCCACTGCCTGGCCCGCATAAGAAGGGTCAGTCAGCACCTCCAAATACCCTGTCATAGAGGTATTAAATACGATTTCACTGATCATATCCTTTCTGGAACCTATGCTCTTCCCTGTAAACACGGTTCCATTTTCCAATATCAGAAACGCTTTCATTGACTCACCTGTTCCCTTCATAATAGTTTACATGAGAAAGGCACTCCTGATGTTTTCCATTCCAGAGCGCCCCCGTTCTCAAATTGTAAAGATTATACTATATTTAAAACCATATTTCAACAAAATTTTTGTACAACAATCCAATGTGTTTCCTGCTGATTTTTATAAGAAATCTATTACTGATAGCTCCAGTATATAACGATTTTATTCATCACATTGTCATCCTGATATGTATACTGCACACTTTCCAGGCCATAATAGTTCAGCAGGTTCTGAGCCGCAGACTGCACCAGATTATTCAGTACATAGTCATGGGCCTCCTGGTACAGAGTATCATTGGCAAACTTACAGGTAAAAGAAGGGGAGCCATTATAAACAGACTCATTCATATCCTGCAGAAGCTGCTCAGGGTTAAACGCTTCATAATACATGCCATTGAGCTTATAGTAATTTAAATCCATTGATGTACACGGCGGATAGGCAACTTCCGTATCCATTACATGGTTCTTTAAAAGTTCTGCATCACTGCAGCACAGATAATCATAATTAATCGCCTGCAGAGGTACGCCCGTGCTTCCGTCACCGCCTAAAAAGACCGGATCTCCAAACGTTATATCCATCTGGTAGTACTGCCCGTCGCATTTCACAATGTTCCATGCATGTGCCCCCTGCTGCGGTATATTCCCAGTTACATAAATACATTCAATCCCGATCTGCTGCAAAAGATACTGGGCCGCTCTTGAATATCCTGCACAGACAGAGGATTTTCCCACAAGAGAACTGTAAATAGTCTGGTTATCCGGCGCTTCCAGATTATAATCCACTGTATTTACAATATATTCAAAGATATATTTAATTTTGTCATACTCCGTCATTTCAGGGGTAATTCCAGAAAGACATTCCTGAGCCGCAGCTTCGATTTCTGCCTGCTTTCCTGCCCTCTCTCCGCCAGTATACATCTGATAAATAGAAACAGCAGAATAGCCGTCAAAACGCTTCACTGTCATTTCCCCTCTGCACCAGAACAGCTCCGGCCTGTCATTAAAAATAAAATCACAGATCTTTTTCAATACGGTAATATCATCCGTGTGCACTGTTATAGAGTCCGCAGAATCTCTGATTCCCTGGTACATCTCCCGGTACAGGCTCTTTTCCTCATCAGCTAACTGCTGGTAATAGTACCCGCCTTCCACCTCTTCCTCTGCCACGGACCCGCTCTCACCCATCACCACATTCTTTGCATTCACAGCCTGGGTCCTGACAGCCTCCACTGCCTCCAGGGCAGAATCAGATATTCCCGGCAGTAACTTATATACTGCCACCGCACCCCCTGCCAATAAACACACTGTCACAATCACCACGGGCCATATGCGCCTTCTTTTTCTTCTCTTTGCCATAAACGTTCCTTCTATGCTAATTATTGTTACAAAAAACTAGCAGCAGCCTAATTAAATAACCACTGTTTTAATAATAATTATAATTGAGAGCCTGTAAAAGTTCAAGATTTTGTGAACGAGGACGTAATAAAGTGTAATTTTAATACGTCCTCGTTTTACTTTTGTGGTGTACCTATTTTACATTTTTTATAAAGTCCGACACATTCCGCAACTTTTTTATGCTCTGCTGCACTTTTTTGTGATATGATGTTATAAAGAGGTGATACAATTGATGCATGTTTTTTATTGTATAAAATGCAAGAGATACCATTATACTAATAATAAGTCACATGCCCTTTGCTGTGGTGTTCCTATGTATTATGTGGATGTGGAATTCACGGATTTTGTTAAGATGAGCCGTGAAGAACGGGAGGCCTTTCTTCTGATTTATTCTCTTGCGGAATAGTTTTGTCTACATATTCTTTCTTTTTTTGGGGACACTGGATATAAGTGTATTGGCGTGTGCTATAAAGGGAATACACTCATTTATTTTCCATTTCTTCAAATATCAAAAGGAGAGACCTATTATGAGAGAAATCAAGCTGCCTTCCAAAACTACGGAAGCAAATGTTTATGATGACGGCAATATCCCAGAAATTGATCTACCAGGAAAGTCCAGCATGTTGGATGTAATTCCAGATGAAGTTCCCAGAAGGGATGGCCCGGGCGGTGAATAACATGCCAATAGGAAACAATCCTTCACTGAGGTTTCCTGAGACAAAATTATAGTTTTGACAGAAGAGCCGGGGTGGATATGCCATCCCCGGTTCTTTGTCTTGACTTCAGGGATACTTTTAAATTTCCTGAGCTATATTTGCCGGAAAGGCGCTGCCTCCCCAATCTTAAGAATTTTAAGTATCATGTCTGCGGTCCCTACATTATATCCACTAGCCGCATATACACAATTCATATTTTTATCTGTCACCAAAATCAGGGGAGCACTTTCCGGGTCAACATAGAATCTTCTCCCCAGCTCAGACACACGCTCCTCTGTAGAATCGTACAGTATCTCCACATGATCTAAAAGCGCCAGCGCTTTTTGTACAGTCGGATGCTCCAGGGCGGCCTTATTATTTACAAAAAGGATAATGGGATTTTCCACCTGGTTAAACTCTTCCCCGCGTTCACACAGTTCATTTAATATATGCTCAGTAGGTTCCTGGCCTTCCGTCAGCCATGCCACAAGGGCCGGCCTCCCCCCCAGCACTTCCCCCATAACCTTGTCCTCTCCCTCCTGGTTTTTGACCGTAAAGGAAGGGATTGGCACACACTCCAGCATCTGGTCAAGCCGTGCTTCCTTAAGCTTTAAATCTAAGGCTACTTCACAGTCCGGGCAGACTGCAGCCGCTGCCATCCTTCCAAGCACATTGCCATTGGGAAGCCTGTTTGCAGTGATAACTTCGTATATGCCTGCAGGCACGCTGATTTCTGCTGTACTTTGAAAATTTATCCCACTTAAATCCAGCAGCTTTTTCTCATCCCCGGATACTCTGGCAACCGTCCAATTCTGGAAATAAACAAAGCGCCCGCCCTCCTCCATGCAAATTTTTAATTTGCCTTCCTTTTCAGGGCAGATTACCTTCACAAAGGCCCCCTCTTTATAATATTCCATTTCCCCGTCTATAGGGTTAAGCCTTGCCGGAATACCAAGAGTCCTGCAGACTGCCACAAATAAGATTTCCTGTGACTGCCTGCTGCCGGCCTTATAAGTGAGGCAAGGCAGAGGGCAGGTCAAAAGTGCACTATACTCAGCCTCCCCAGCTTCCTCAATTCCATGTCTGATGAACCTCCATATATTTACCGGATCAGCCTTAAAGGCCTCCTTCTCCTTCTTGGACAGCAGGCCGTCAATTCCTCCCCTGTAATCCGTCAGCATTTCATTAAAAATCCTGGGAGCCAGAATATATTTTACAAATATATCCCCGGGAAATAAATCCTTATACTGAAGGGCATGTTTTAAATGAGCCTCTAAAATTTCTGCTTTTAGATCCAGCAGATCCTTTTCACTCAAAGTTTCTATTAATAATTTTCTGTAATCGGCGCTATCAAGAGAAACTACAGGCCTGCCCCTCTTACTTAAACTTCCTGAGAGGAACCTGCTTACTTCCTCTTCATTCCCCGTCCCCTTCTTCTCCAGCCTGGCTGCAGTCCGCGCAGCAAGCTTGCTCTTTTGCTGTTTTTTCTGTTCCTCTGTCACAAACCCACTGTGGATCACCGCATCCCTTGGAGCAAAGAACTGAAAGTCCTTCCAGCCATTCAAATATGCGCGCCTACCCTGGCAATCCTCTTTGTTTTCTTCTTGGCCCCCTACGTCCCATTTCTTTTTTAAGGCCAGAGTCACCTCGCTGCATTCCCTGACATCTAAAACATATGAATCCTCCGCATTATCTAGGCTTCCCCGGATTCGGCAGCTTCCCAGTCCCAGTTCTATATCCACTTTTCCCTCTTCCCCTGCCAGCATCTTTGCCACAGGGAAAAACTCTGCATAATTTAAAACCTCTATCCTTACTTTTGCGCCAACCCCAGGACGGCCTTCTGCATCTATTACCTTTACTGTCACTCTGCGGGTATGTGCGTACCTCTTAATTTCATTGATTTCTGTTGTAATGCCCTGGGTGGATACAATGTCCTCCCTGCACACCACATCTCCTGCCAGTAATAAATCTCCATACCATCTGGAGTGAATCAGCATTGCCCTGGATGAAGCATGTAAAAACCACCCTTTATCCAGCACCTCTTCAGGTTCACAGGCTCCTAAGAAATGCCACGTCCCTTTGCACCATGCCTCCACCCACGCATGGTTATCGTCACAATGGGACCATCTTGGGGCGTATACCTGCCTGGCAGGGATTCCCATGCTTCTAAGTACACTGACAGTAAACGTGGATTCTTCCCCACATCGTCCCCGGGCACTTTTATATACTGTCATCGGGGATGCTGTCCTATCATCGGAGGCCCGGTATGACGCCTCCTGGGCGCACCAGTAATTCAGGGCCAGCACGGCGTCTTCCACCGCCGCCTTTATGGGCACCTCTCCCTTTGCTTTTTCATAAAAAAAGCTTCTGCACGGACTAATATCCTCAGTATTAATCCTGTGGTATACTACATATTGGCAAAAAATTTCCTCCCCGGCCTCTGCCCTATAGATACCATTCTCCCATAGAAATACTCCATGGCGGGCATAGTCTAAAAATGTCTCAAAGGGGTAATTGACCATATCCGATAAAGGCATATTGCCATAAAGGTACATCAGCAATATTTGTTCTGACGGCCCGCACAACTGAATCTTTCTATCAATTCTATGAAATAAACCGGGAATAATTCTGCCTTTCTCTTTATAAACCTGCTTTATTTTTCGTATAAATTCTTCAGAAAACATGTTGACTCCTCTCAAGCACCTCTGCTGCTTCTCTTATCTTTGCTTCCTTCCTGTGCCTGTATATAGCATCTCTGCTTACAGACAGTCCCACAAGAATATCCGGGCGCCGTCAATTTCTGCGGCAGTACTGGTTCTGCAAAACTATTTTTGTATTTTCCTGCACAATTCATATAGTGTGGCCACTCCCGCACCCGTGGCTCCCTTTTTCTGAAACTTCCATACCGGAGTATCCACCCAGGCAGTCCCTGCAATATCCATATGAAGCCACGGCCTCCCCTTTACAAACCTGCGTATAAACAGTCCGGCTGTTATAGTCCCGCAATAGTCAGGCCCCAGATTTTTCAAATCCGCCACTTCACTTTTCAGCATCTCCTCATGTTCCGGGTAATAGGGAATTCTGGCATACTGTTCTCCAGATTTCTCTGCAGCCGCCTCAAACTCTCTGTATAGCCTGTCGTCATCGCAGAGCACTCCGCCTATGGTAAACCCAAATAGATTTACCACTGCACCTGTCAGTGTAGCTATATCTATCACCTGGCTGGCCCCCTCTTTTTCAACAGCATAGGCCACAGCATCTCCCAGGATAAGCCTGCCCTCTGCATCTGTATTGCATATTTCTACACTTTTCCTGTCATACATGGTAATCACGTCCCCCGGCAGATAGCTGTCCGGGGAAATGCGGTTCTCACAAATAGGAATCACCCCTGTGACATTTACCCGGACCTGATTCTTAGCCAGAGCATACAGGCACCCGGCTACGGCTGCCCCCCCTGCCATGTCTCCACGGATACCTGCCATGGATCCAGATGGTTTTAAGCAGTAGCCGCCTGTATCACAGGTGACTCCCTTTCCCACCAGCGCCAGGCATTCCCCGCCTGGATTTTTAGTATACCGCAAAATGGCCATACAAGGAGAAAAACCGCTGCCCATGCCGACTGTCAAAAGTCCGCCCATGCCCATCTTTTCCAACTGCTCTTGCTGTAAGACTTCTACCTCTATATCCAGGCCTGCCATCTGCTTTCGGATGGCCTCTGCAAAATCATAGGGCCTCAAGAGATTCCCAGGGTAATTCACCATATCTCTGGCAAACGCAACACCTTCCGCCACATGGGTTCCCTGCTCTAACACGCTTTGGGCCCAAAAGGGCGCCTCCCCGCCCTTTGCCACACTCTTAAGCTGTTCCTCTAAAACTGCATCCCCTTCTTTCTTCACATCTAACCCAAGCAGTACAATATCTACATCCCCGCTCTTTTTAACTGGAAATTGCGGCTGTTCATATCCCCCTAAATAAAGTCCCTGGACAAAATGAGCCAAATTTTCCCCTGTCAGCTTTCCTTCTAGTCCTGAAAGATCCACATAAAACTTTCGCACTTTATGCCTGTGCCAAAAAGCTGCCCCACAGGCAGCTGCCTCCATGAGCATTCGTCCTGTTAGCTTTTCCTCCCCAATCCCCACACAGCACTCCTGTACTCCCCCAGGACATACACGGGGGAAGGTCTGCAAATATTCCCCCTGGAATATGCCCCCCTCCCCGTCATGCAGCTTTTTGGCCGCTTCCCTGGTGAAGAACAGAACGCCTGCTTTTATATTTGTACCCGCCGCAATTCTGATCATATTTGTCTCCTCGAATCCTTCCTATAAATTTATGGGTTTCCCTGCACCCTTTACCTATCCCCTTTACCGGAAAGATACAGCGTAGGGTATACCTGGAAATATACTGTGCCTGTCATGTCAGCTAATCTCTATCATTTCATGCCCTTCAATCAAAGGAACAATAAACCGTATATATCCGCCCTCACGGCTAAATTCCAGTTTTTCATCTCTGATTATATTCCTGACAGTGCATATTTCTTTTCCCTCTTCATAAACTTTAAATTCTGTATTATAAAGGGGAATTACATCCTCCAGTGTATAAATATCCTCAGACCTCTTCTCCGTAATATAATGTAGGATGTGGAGAATATCCCGTTCTTCCTTTTCCTGGCAGTTTAAAGCAGCCATGATAGTGGACGGGCCTGTATGGGACACGAGTTTATCTTCCAAGAGAATCTCCAATGCATCTTTTACCATGGCCTTACACCAGGATGCTGCATTCTTCCGGTAACAGCGGAATATAGGATGTGAAAAATAAACTGCCCCATGATATATGGTTGCTGCCGGATACCCTGTTATCCCTGAGGATGGGGCGTGCTGATGAGAACAGAATTTCTCCCCTGCCCTGTCAAAATAAGGTTTTATTTTATCCATCAATACCTGCGCATCTTTTGCATCCACATCTAATCCACGCAGATACATAACGAACTCTTCTTTGGGAAGTTCTTTGCCAATTCTTTCATTGGGCATGACAAACTCCCGGTAATATGGGGATTCCTCTTTATATGTTACACCGTATATACTCTCACTGCCGTCTTTCTTTAAGCAGGATTCATAGGAACCCAGTACCTTGCCTCCACTGGCCAGATATTCCTTTAAAAGTCCTTCTAATTTTTCATTTCCATAAATACAGTCTGGCAGAATCAGCACTTTGTAGGCAGAAAAATCCATTTCTGTATCAATGATATCAAATTGGTAACTCATCTCCTGCAGCATCCGCACAGTCCCAATCAGAGACGGGGAGATGCTTAAGTCATAAGAATCGTCAGGATAGAACTCTTCTGGGTTAAATACTCCAATCTCCGTCCTGGCCTTTGCGCCGTGGCAATATGGCTCTTTCTGCTTCACACCCTCATACACACTTCCAATCAAGTCATAGGCTGCTTTAGAAAGCCTCCCTGAAGGATGCAGCTGATCTCCAATAGAGCATCCCGCCCCCATAGCCAGCATATTATTGCATTCTAATTCTAGGGCAGCTTTATTTTTCAGTGAATGGAAATCCCCCCAATATGTATGGAACTTCCCTGTCATGCCGATGATGTCTTTACCCAGCATACGGGCATAGCGGCTGGTGGCCGGGAAATGGTCATACCCCCATCCTCCGCTTGGCAGGGATTCCAGCTCCAGATGGCTATAGTCTTTAAAGCTGTTCTTATAGGCCGGGCCAATGTGGGAGCTGTTATAAAATACAGTGGCATCCGGGGCCATCCCCTGTATGAAAGCTGTAATTTCCTCCTTAAACTTATCCAGCATTTGTCCTGCATATTTCAGTCTCTGAGATTTACTTTCTACGTCCATGCCCAGCTCCTCCATCTTAGCTGTACACTGAGGGCACTTACAGTCCACATGGAAAAGTATATCAATAAAAATACCATCCACATTTTCGGGGCCTGCCACCTCTATCATATCCTCCAGATGTTCCTTGAAAAACTGGCGGTAGCCGCTGTTTAGGCAGATTGTATTGTAAAAATGAGGGGCCGGTACATGCTGGGTGTCTATATATTCCCCATTTTCATCCAAGGACAGCCATTCTGGATGCTCCCTCATAATCCTTCCATCCCACTGTGCTGTCGTGTAAATCGGAACACGGATCCCCCTTTTATGGCAGGCCTTTATCTGCTCCAGCAGAAGATTATGGTTCTTCAGCCCTGGATGGATCAATTCAGGGAATTTTCTGGATGGGTAATACAGCCATCCGTGGTGGCACCTTCCAAAGCATGTGATAGAATTGACATTTGCCTTGGCAAGGGTATTACCGAATTCCTCCATATTAAATTCCTTCCCAATTTCAGGAATATACTCGCTAGTATGAAAGTCTAAATGAACCTGACGGTATGAAATAGATGACATTTTATTTCTCCTTTACGTTGTTTTTACTCTTTCACTGCGCCTGCTGCCAGGCCGCCCTCTACCTTCTCCTGGAAAAGCAGGTACATGACAAGGGGTACTGCAACTGTAATGACTATGGCGGCCATCAGCGGGCCATAGTCGCTCCCCCTCTCGCCGTTGAAATTCAAAAGTCCCAGCGCTATGGGTTTAAGTTCTTTATCATTGATAAATAACAGAGGGAACAGGATATTGTTCCACGCGCTCAAAAAATTAAAGATAGAAATGGTTGAGATAGCCGGCACACACAATGGCAGCATTACTTTTCTGTAAATCTGAAAATATGTGGCCCCATCAATCAGAGCCGCCTCCTCCAGGGAGTGGTTCACACCCCGCATAAAATTGCTCATGACCATAATACTGAAGGGCAGGCTGAAGGCAACATAAATTAACACTAATGCAGGAATATTATTTTTTAAATCCAGGGTACCAATAATATAAGAAACCGGAACTAATACTGTGTGCATAGGCACCATCATACCCAGCATAAAAAACAGCATGAGGAATTTATTGCCCCGGAATTGGAATCTGGACAGGACATATGCCGCCATAGAGGAGACAATGGCCAGGCCGATGACTGTGGCGCCTGCCTGTATAATACTGTTAATAAAATATCTGCTCATGTTGGCGGCCTGCCATGCTTCTATATAATTGCCCCACTGGAATACTGCCGGAAGGGAGAATGGTTTTGCAAAAATCTCTGTCTTTGTCTTGACGGATGAAAGCAGCGTAAAGACCATAGGCATCGCAAATACAAATGCCATACAGAGTAAAAACACATATTTTACTATCCCCCCAACTGGAGAATGTTTTATTTTGGCTGTTTTATTCATAATCTTCACCTTTCCTTACTTACTGGTCATTCTTCCTGCTGGTCAGCTTATTACTGAGCAGGGTGCCTGCGAGACAGATAATCATAATAATAATACCAATGGCACTTCCCAGGCCGTAATGGCTATATTTAAATGCTTCATTGTACATCAGTGTCGTAGGCAGGTTCGTCAGGCCATTAGGCCCTCCTCCTGTCATGGCAAATACAAGGTCGAATACTTTCACAGACCCGATAATGTCCATCAGGATACACATTGCGATTGTTGGTTTGAGCATAGGGACTGTAATCTGGAAAAAGCACTGGAGTTTATTTGCCCCGTCAATCGCCGCCGCTTCATATACATCATCGGAAATAGTCGTCAGGCCTGCCAGCAGTATGACCATATAATAACCCACACCGGCCCATATATTTACAAATACAATCGTATTCATTGCCGTGGATGGATTCACAAGCCATGCCTGGGCGATCCCCCCAAGGCCAATAACCTCCAAAAATGAATTAAATACACCTGTAGGCATGAACACGAAATACCACATCAGTCCGACTGCTGTCAGGGGAAACACTGTGGGTACAAAGAACAGCGCCTTAAACACGCGGTACCCCTTACACTTCGTGTTGATCACTGCCGCCATGACCAGGGCCACAGGTGTATGGAATAGTACACTGAACACAACCATTTTAAACATATTCTTTAATGAGAGGATAAAATCCGCATTTTTAAAGGCATCTGTATAATTTTTCAGGCCTACAAACTGGAGGGCCGATCCACCTATGCCATTCCATTCCATAAAGGAAAAGAACACAGCGCCAATAAGAGGCAGTATCTGGAATAAAATATAGATCAATAAAGCCGGGAGCACAAACAGCGCCAAAGTCAGCCTCATTTTATTATTTTTCACCTTAATCATAGTTTTACATATCCTTCCTGTTTATGTAACTTTCATTGATTCTTTCCGGGTCTTTCTCTTCAAAGGACTCCCGGCCGGCATCAGGCCATGGCGGCCTAAGAGCGCCATTTCCTGAAAAAACTGCCGGAGACAGTATCCCCGGCAGCTTTTTTATTCTGCGTTATCTATTTCCGCCTGAATCTCTTTCGCCGCATCCTCCGCAGATGTCCCAGTAAACATACTTACGATAGAATTCCTTGTCCTGTCCTGCATAGATGTGAGAGGGTCAAAATCAAATACATCAACGCCGATACCTGTGGATGTTCCTCCCAGCTCCATATTATCAATAAACAGAGGCTCACATTTACTTTCGTCAAGTTCAATATCTGTCCTGGGAATCAGGAATGCACATTCCTCCGCAAATCGTTTTGCAGCATCTTTATCTGTCAGCATTTTCACAAGTTCAATTGTAAGATCCAACTCCTCCCCTTCCAGCTTGCCGCTGATCATGTATGGACTGAGTGTCTGCATATCTTCATTCTTGAACTCTGGCTTTTCTTCAAAGTAGGGGAATTTAGCAACCTTGATACTGTCTTTCACCGGTGTCTCTGCGGGATCTGTAAATGTACTGATATTCCAGGGACCAGTGATCACCATAGCGGCCTCCCCATTCTGGAACTGGCTCATTGCTATATTGTCCTGGATGCCTGCAGCGCTTTCGTCAAAAGCCCCTGCATCAATTAGATCTTTGACATACTGCAGCGTCTCAACCACTTCCGGATCCGTCCATTTCATATCCCTGCTGCCTAATTCCTTTGCCGCTTCTGTGCCGACCCATTTATAGAAAATCTGGTCGTGCAGGTGGCCTGCCATATAGGTTGTCTGTGCTCCCATGGCAATGGGGGTAACTCCTGAATCTTTCAGCTTCTTTATTGCTTCCAAAAATTCTGTCCATGTCTCTGGGAACGTGTCTATGCCTGCGTCCTTAAACAGATCTTCGTTGTAATACACTCCAATCAGGCCAGATTCCATGGGGATCGCGTATGTGCCTTCCTGCCCTGGGACCTGATAATAAGAAAGTGCCCCCTCCGTGAAGCCGCTGCCCCACTGTTCATCCTCATCCAGATATGGCTGGACATTTAAAAGCAGTCCGTTGTCAATGTATTCTGACAAGTTTGCCACTCCCTGGATACGGAAGATATTTGCCATATCCCCGGACGCAATATCTGTGGAGAGAATATTGTTGAATGCAGACTCATCACTCTGTGAATCGTCAATGATTGTCACTTCTGGATGTTTCTCCTTAAACTCATCTAAAATATCATTGTAAATATCTACCTGGGGGGACGTGCCCGCCATCCTTGTCAAAAGGCGGATAGTTACTTTGCCCTCCCCGCCTCCGTCGCTGCCCTTATCTCCTCTGGATGAGCCGCAGCCTGCAAGCAGCCCTGCGCACATAAACCCTGCAAGGCCCAATGCGATTAATCTCTTTAATTTCATAATTTTCCTCCTTTTCTCTCTGTCAACACAGCATGTTTGCTTTTCTGACATTAATATACCGTAATTTTTCCAGATTCCAAATGGTCATTTTCTAGTTTTTTTGTATATTTCCCACATAACTTATCTCTGTATACCTCTGCCTCGTAGACATTCTTTTCAGATTCATATAAACTAAGTTGCAAAGGAGGCAGACACTTATGAGACATACAAACACAAGCCTTTCTATCCGGACAAAAATTTTCCGGAGCATGACTTTGACAACTACCGGCCTTATGCTTTTACTGACGGCCGCCACATCCCTTATGTATTACAGCTATTTCCTGAAAAGTACTTCTGATTCTTCACTGGCACAACTCGATTATATTGCCGGCCAGCTCAATTATTACATGGATTCTGTGTCAAATTACTCCCTGTCACTCATAACAGACGACACTATCCAGAAGGGCCTAAAGAAATATAAAGACGCACCGTCGCAGTTTTCTGCCACGGACGAGATGCAGATGAAAAACAGCATCAACCATACGATACAGTCTACCCCATTCATTTATTCTGTGACTTTTTATTCAGGAAACCACAATCGGGTTGCCACCACAGAATATTATGCCTCCACATATATGGCAGACGTGCCTGCTTCTGAGGATGGCGTGTGGTTTCTCCAGCAGAAGCGTTCCAATATAGATAAAAATTTAACCCTGTATACTTTATCCATGATTCAGCCTGTATACAGTATCGCCACAGGCAGCTTAGTCGGATTTATTGAAATCTCCATTCCTGAAAGTACAATTTCTGATATCTATGCAGATAATACAGACCAAAACCACCATATCTATGTGACTGATAAACATGGGATAGTAAAAAGTACGGATGAGAGCCTGGACATAGAATCTGTCTATGGCGATTTCACTACAAAGGTAAGGGATATTTCCATCAAAAATATTACGTTTACCAGATACCTTCCAAGACTTGACTGGTACATAATAAACAGCGTTTCTTTTGCAACTTTTTTCTTTCCTTTGATGCAAATTTTAATGTTGTGTTTATTGGCAGCAATATTTTGCGCAGGAATTTGTTTTGTTATATCCAGAAAGCTTTCCAGGACAATTACTTTCCCGCTCTATAGCCTGATCGACCATACACAGAAAATTAAACAGGGAGACTGGTCTACCATTGATGTCCGCTGCAATGACCGGGATATTGCACTTCTCTTCTCAGAGTTCAACGCCATGATCCAGGCCCAGGAGCAGTTAAAGGACAACCTGCTGGAGACTACAAAGCTAAAAAACCAGATTTCCTTAGATCTGATCCAGCAGCAGGTAAAACCACATTTTTTATACAATACACTGGACAATATCTGTTCTCTGGCTGAACTGGACGAAAAGCAGACACTGATAGATATTGTCATGAGCCTTTCCACCTTCTACAGAGTAGGGTTAAGCAGCGGGAAATTCCACGTTACAATCAAGGATGAGCTGGAAATTACAACTGCATATCTCCATATTATGCAGATCCGGTATTTCCATAAATTTGACTATACCATCCACTGCCCCGCCCCTCTGAAGAAATACTCCTGCATCAAGCTTCTTCTTCAGCCTATTGTAGAGAATAGTATTTACCATGGCATTAAGGAATTAGATGCCCGGGGGCATCTGGAGATTAAAGTCTTAGACCAGGGTGAAAACCTCGCTATTACTGTCCAGGATAACGGCGTAGGCTTCACCCAGGAAGCATACGAGAAAATATGGGAATGCAGCAGCCATTTTGGTATACGGAACATACACCAGCGAATTCAGTTATACTATGGCGAAGATTATGGGCTTACTATGGCCAACCGGCCAGAGGGCGGCTGTACCACAACCATTACTATACCTAAAAAGGAGGGGACAGATCATGCAGACAACACTACTGATTGCTGATGACGAATACTTTATCCGCCAGCGCCTCAAGCGCATCATCCCGTGGACAGAGCTGAACCTGCAGCTCGCAGGGGAAGCGGAAAACGGAGTGGAAGTCTTAAATATGATGAATGAACAGAGGGTAGACATTGTACTTTTAGATATCCGTATGCCGAAAATGCTTGGTACTGAAACTGCCCTCCATATCCGCCATAATTTTCCCAGCACCCAAGTAATCATCCTCTCCGGGTACAATGAATTTGAATATGCCCGCTCCGCTTTGCAGAACGGGGTTTCTGATTATCTGCTAAAGCCAGTAGACCCTTCTGCACTGCTGGCTGCCTTGGAGAAATGTGTGGAAAAAATCAGCATCAGTAAAAATGCAGATGCCAAATTAAAGTCCTATGACCGCCACATGTGCTGTAACGCCCTGACTGATGTGCGGGATGAGAGACTGTGTATGGCAGAGTTTTATATTCAGTATCCTGATTTTCTACAGTACAAATACTCTGCCTATATCGGTGTCTACACCATGGAAGATACCCCGGCAGGCGCCCTGGGACTGTCAGACCGTATCCACCGCTGCCTCGGCCTTCGATGTGAACATTTCCAGGAATCTGGCCACATCTATGTTATTCAGCTTTTTTTCAGCACTGGCATGGATATCAGCCATCTGGGGAGCCTGCTGACTGAGTACGTAGCCAATGCGCAAAGCTATATGTTCCTCACCGCCAATCATGTATTTTCCCTGGAAGAAAATTGGGGCGTTTATTACCGGCGCATATTATCCAGCTTGAACCAGCGTTACTTCCACCCCTATTCCGAGTTGTTTATGGAATTCAGGCATAAAGAGCAGGGAAACGAAAAAATTGATTTAGCAAAATTGAGGCAGACTGTCATGGAGTATCTAAATCTAGGAGATGTGAGGAATTTCAGAAATTTTATCCAAGAATCTTTTGATACTATTGTACAAAAGAAAAACATTGATATCTTGTTTTCTTTCCTCAATGAACTATTCATTACATTCCAGATCCACTATAAGGTACCGGCAAACTTGGACTGCAGTATTTCTGACTTTATCTCTGCCATGCTGGAAGAAGAATACACCTGTGACAGGCTGAAAGAGGCAGTCATCCATTATGGCAGCCAATGCATAAGCCTTAAAAAAATACAGCCTTCTGATGTAACCTACTGCAAAAAAATCATGGCTTATATTGATGAACATTACTCTAACCCTGATTTAACTGTGTCCTCCATAGCCAGATATTTTCAGATGAATGCTTCTTATCTGGGCGCTGTATTTAAGAATGTAAGAGACCAGTCTATTCTCCAGTACATCACCAGAGTACGTATGGATGCAGCAAAAAAGCTGCTCATAACCAGAGAATATCTTGTGTCCGAGGTTGCGGCAGCAGTAGGTTATTCAGATGTATTCTATTTCAGTAAACTTTTCAAAAAAAACTTCGGCTGCCCTCCCAAGGAATTTATACGAATCTATGAGGCAGAAAAGGAGGCAGGCGGGCCGCCTGCCTCCTGATACACTCCCTGCTCTTTCACAGGGCAAAGCTCTATACCAGCTCTGCTATCCGGGATACCCCTACATAAATCTCTGAGATTTTGTACCACGTCCGGTAATCTACAGTCCCTGTCTGGGGCAGGCCAAATACAGACTGGAATTTAGTCACTGTGGCCGCCGTAGCTGGTCCGTAGATGCCGTCTACATTAATTTTGGGTATAGCCGGATATGCGCCTGCTATCACGTTTAATTGTTCCTGTATCTGCCGTACTTTATCCCCGCTGGCCCCATTCTCCAGCGTATATCCCGGCCAGGAAGCCGGAATCCCTGATATTTCCTGTGCAGTATTGATATACATATCATCCCCGTAATAATAGCGGAGAATCTCTATAGGAGTATACCCCTGGTCTCCCAGGGCCTTCGACCCCCACTGTGTCATCCAGTTAGGGCAAGTTACCATTCTCCCATCACAATACTGTGTCAGAATGGGCTGCCTTACATTGGGCCTTGAAAGATATGAGGCAAATAATTCATCAACAATCACGGAAATACTGTCATAGATATTCCTTTCTGGGATCCATTTGTGGTCAAAGGCTGTAGAAGATGTAATCGTAAAATCATAGCCTTTGTTCCGGTACCACTCCGTATACACCCTGTTCAAGGTAAAAGACATAATTGCCAGTACATTTGCACGTATAGTATCTGCAGGCCAGGTGGCATAGATTTCACTGGAGGCCACATTTTTAATGTAATCTTTGTATTTCACATAATAATTCTTAGCAGTTGAATCTCTGGGAGAACCGTCATGGACTACAATATACTCTGGCACAACTACCCTGCTAAGTACAATTTCTCCCGTCTCATTGACAGGCTTTATTTCGTCCTCTGCTATCTTTGGGGGATACTCCTCATATAAAGTATGCCCTGGAATCACAAACACCTGCTCATCCCTGCCAGTCTGGTCGTCAGGGCGCAGCCTCACATTTTGTATTGCCTTTACGTCAGGCAGGATCTCAGCTCCCGCTATACTCATTGTCTCATAGCCTGGAGCACGGATTTCCAGCGTATATTCTGAATAAGGCTGCTCTTCTATAGCGGGATTCAGGCTGTATTCCAGGGGCGGCGAAGCCAAATCCAATATTTCCGTCTGCCCGGATGTGTCTGTGCTGACCTCCTCCAGAGTACTCTCCGGTACCCCTGTATATGAAATGGAAATAGTTGCCCCTGTAATAGGAAGGGATGTAATTTCTGAGGTTACGTTCACCTGCAGCTGGCCCTTGTATGTTGAATCATTCTGCATTGCCTTTAAAACTTTCATAGCTCTCCTTACACAATAAATCGTCTCTATTATATATATGATTCATTGTGCCAAAAGGTGACTCTGCCGGAAAAGGAAATCCATCCCCACCTGTAATATTTCCTCTATAAATTTAATTCATCCATATTGAGCTTCAGGCCCCTTAAATAACAGTCATACATCCTTGCCGCAGGCAATTGCCTGATTTGAATCTTTTCCAGTCCAAGAGCCGAAAGCATATCTATCCTTACAGAACCTTTTTCAATAATGGCATTCTCTTCTGTGGGCAAGAGAAAACAATTCCTGGCCCTGCTTATTTTATTTGCCTCGATAAATTCCCTGTATGCCAGTTGGTATAAGTACTGTTTTGTTATATCGCCTACGCCCGGCTGGCCCATCAGTGCTTTTTCGGGTTCCAGCTGCACTGTATAATACTTGGCGTCAAATATAGCAAAAGTAAACTCCCCCTGCTCACTGTAAATACTTATTAAATCAGGAGCCAATGTTTTATGTGCTTCCTTTTCAAATTCTGTACGGCAGGCATCATACCCTGTCCAAATAGGTTTTCCGATAATCTCTATCAATTCATTTTCTGCCGTATAGGATGCATTTGCCGGAACTACCAGGTTTCCTGGCAGATTTAACGCTCCCAATTGTGTATGGAGCTGATTATCCATAACTTCCGCACAGACCTTCTCCCATACAAGATTAAAACTAGCCGTTCCGAATACACCAAAGTTATACACATCATCGATGGCCCCCCTGGTTAGAAATAAATGAGGCAAGGGCCTTTAATATGGCTTGTTTACGTGTATTAAACTGCACATTCATTTCTTTTTCCAGCCGGTATATAATATAAGTATCTTCTCCAAAAAAATCTGGTTTTTCATCAGATAATTTAGTCTCTTCCATTCCAAACAGATCCAACAGACCCGCCTCATTTAATTCCATGCTGCATACAGACAACACACATTCATGAAGGCGCTGAAAATAGTCGCCCTCATCCTGAATTCGTTTCTTTGTCTGTAGCTCCACATAATATGGCTTGTTCTTTACAAGAACGGGGTATGTATTATGTACTGTTTCATCCCAATGTATCTCACCTGGGCCATTTGTTTCTATTATATCCCTCATATTTGTATAAAGGCCATTTTCGTAATAATCTCCCAATAAAAACAACATAATGCCCAGCCTGTTAAATACAGAGGCATCTCCTCCCTCATAATATATCTGTATAATCTGCTTGTTTGTATTATACTTTTGCAAAACCTGCAGAATCTGCTTCAGTTCTGCCGCAGGTTCACTGGATTTCGACAGATATTTGGGATAACACTTTAATATCCTCCCCTCAATTATGATGATTCCTACAAAAGTAAAAATATACAGGCTCTTATCCCCAGGCTCTTCTGCAGTACTGATTTCAAAGTCTTCCTCAGCTAAGTCTGTCATATCTCTCTGTTCTCGTGTATTTTTTACAGTTTTGAGGACACCATATTCTTTCAGCCGCCTTGCCATACGAATCATGTCCGCCTCAGAACAGTCCAGGATCTCTTTTAGCTCTTTCTTAGTATACCTTTTCTGTTCTCTAACAAACTTTGATTTCATTCAGCTTCCTCCCCGGCTCCTAGGGAAGTACCCGCGCCCTCTGGTGCAGCAGGCTGCAGAGGCTTTTCATTAAATCTGCTTTTTATTTTATCAGAAAAGATAAAAACACCTTTCTCCTCAAACTCCGCACATATTTCCGAGTATCTAAGCGCCCTATCCCTATGCAGGCATCCTGCAAAAATTGTATCTCTCTTATGCCTGGCCGCATCCTCGAACAAATACATGATTACTTTACTTTTAAAAGCATCAATAAATGAGTCCGTATCAATTTCCCCCTCCTCGGGAATAATGCTTTTGGACAAAAAATATGGACCCAATAATTTATCTTCATTAATTTTATGATCAGATAACTCGTCATTGATAGCTTTTCTCAACTCATTCCATTCAATCACACGGCTATTGGCCTCTCCTCTCCCGAGAATCACCTTTTTACCTCTTATTTTTTCATCGTTATCATCAATTCCCAGATATGTAAAATCCCATCTTCTTTTAAATGCTGTATCCATTGGGAATACACCCTGGTCTGCACTATTCATTGTAGCCCAGATAAACATATTCCCAGGTATCCTGACAGAGCAATGGTCTTCTGGCAAACCGCCCAGCACATCCGGCCTGGCCAGGTACTCTCTCATATCCTTGGAGGGCGTTATAGGATATTCACTTACATAGTTTTCCCTGTCTAAAAGCTGAAACACATCTCCAAATACTGCAGCCACATTGGCCCTGTTTATTTCTTCAATTATCAAAAGGTAAGGTTTCACATGGTCTGTCCTGCCGCTCTTGACTGCCTCAACATAGATCCTCATAAATGGCCCCGGCACATACGCATAAGTAATGGAATCTTTCCCATCCGAATCTTTATATGGGACAGGCTTATATGTGCCCACAAAATTCGCATAAGAATAATCCGGATGAAAGGTGACACGCTCATAATTTGTATCCTCATCCTCCCCCAGCAGGCTCTTACGATCCTGGTTCAGGGTATAGCTTTTCCCAGTCCCCGGGGCGCCAAATAAGATACGGTTGCGGGGAAAATCGCTTTCAAATACTAGTTCCCCTTTATTAAGATGGCCCAAATCACCTACAGTATCCTCCCCTTCGGAGTACCCATGGAAATCCTTATAATTTTCCAAATAATAAAAAATAAACTCTGGCCTAAATCCCACAAGCTTCCTGGCCTTATCCACACAAACACCAATATTTTTAGCTTTCAGGAGGATATCATTCACAAACACACCCCGGATACTGGGATTTGTTTTATAATTTATCTTCTCATCAACAGGGTATCCCACAATAATTGCATCCTGGATATCGTCATCCTCCTCGAAAACATAAAAACCTAAGATCAGCGTCACCCCATCCTTATACTCGCGGGGATCCATCTTGCTCAGCTGTATTTTCTTCTCATAGGGACTCCTGCTTTCGTTTCTAATGTTTCCTGCAAATAAATCAATATCAAAAGCATCGCCCAGAGGACTCTCCAGCTTTATATTCCAATGCACACTATGTTTGCCAAGTACAGTATAGCTCCATCCATATTGAGAGAACAATTCCTGGATCAGAACTTCTAATTTATTGCTTAATGCAGTTGTCTTCTGTACTATTTCGCCATCATGGTTAATTTCATAACGAGTATTATCTGCCATGGAAATATACCTCCTTTATCCTTGAAGCCAGAATATATGCCATCTTCACAGGCACTGCATTTCCAATTTGCCTCCATTGTTCCTTCATCTCTCCAGTCAGGATGTACTCATCAGGAAAGGTCTGCAGCCTTTTCAGTTCTTCTATCCTCAGAAACCGGTTCCTCCAATGAAACGGTCCCTGGTTATTTGAGAAGCTTGCCTGTATTGTCCAGGATGGCCTGTCTGGAGTTAGTTTTAAAAGAAAGGTCCAATATCGTGACTTCCATTTGAATTTTGGCTCAGGATAGCCTCTCTTTTCAGTAAAGTACAAATAATTGCTGCCGGGCGGTATCTCTAAAAGCAATTCGTAATCCTTTGCCCCGGGCCTCTGCAGTGATTCTTCTTCAGTAATATTGTCAAAATCCCCTATGGCCTCCCCACAGGTAACCCATGGGAGCTTATTTGTATTCTTCTGGGGATCCCCATGGGTCTCTTTTGGGAACACAAATTTAGGAAGTCCTTTTAAGCTCCCCACGCAGAAAAATCTTTTTCTTGTCTGAGGTACCCCATAATCTGCACAGTTAACTACTCTGCAGGATATATTGTAACCAAGCATTTCTGCCTTTTCCTTCAAAAACTCAAATTCCTCCTGATGGGTTTTGAAAGTAAAGCCATCCACATTCTCAAATAAAAATACTTTTGGCTTTAGTTCTTCTAAAGCCCTGAAATATTCAGGGACTGCAAAACCCGCATGTTCATCCTCAAATCCCTTGGCCTTGCCCACTAAATAGTGTCTTGTCTGGCTATAGGGGGGACAGGGGGGGCCGCCGATCAGACAATCAATTTCGCCAAACCTCTTCTTTAATTCTTTAAAATCAATTTGTCTCACATCCCCATTAAATACTTCGTCAGCCATATGATTCTCTATTAGGGTATTACAAGCAACGTCCCAGACATCTGACGCATACAGTGTATGGAAGCCAGCCTGTCCAAACCCGATATCCAAACCCCCGGCCCCTGAAAAGAGGCTGATAATCCGGGGTTCCTTTATATCCATCTGCATAATTCATCAACCACCTTTTTTGCTAATAATGGAGGGACTGCATTGCCGATCTGCTTATGCTGTGAGCTCACACTTCCATAAAAGGCATAATCATCGGGAAATGTTTGTATTGCAGCAAGTTCTCTTATATTTAGCCTCCTGCTTTTCCAATGGAAAGGGCCCTCCCAATGTCCAGGACTGGCAATCACTGTCCAGGAGGGCAGAAAGGGATGCAGTTTCAATAGAGAAAGCCAGTATCTTTTTCCAGCCACAAACACGGGATCCGGATGGTTTGCGCGCTGGGTCAGGGCAATATAGTTTTTTCCATATGGAATGCAGGTTAATTCATGTTCCCATTTCCCCTCTGCCTCAAGTTTCTCACCTATACAATATGCAGGCGCATCAAATTTACCTATCCAGTCAATTACACGCTCATATGGCCGTAAAGCCGGATTTTCAAGGACTTCTTTCTCCGACCCGTGAGTTTGGGGAAGCAAGGCCTGTATATCCTTTTTGCTTGCCAGGAAGAACACCCTTTTTCTTTTCTGGGGAATACCATATTCTGCTGCATTGAGCCTCAGCATTGAGCACTTGTATCCCAGCTTATCCATATTTTCTTCTATCACATTTACCGCCTCTTTATTAGAAGGGTGAAGTATACTCTCCACATTTTCCAGGACAAAGCCGTCTGGCTTCAGTTCAGAAATAATTTTAAAATAAGGTTCAATCAGGTTTCTAGGATCCTGGCTGGAATTCCGTTTCTCATTGGTGACCCAATAACCGGCCTTAGAAAAGGGCTGGCAGGGCGGCCCGCCAATTATAATCAGCTTCTCAGGTTTTTCTCTGTCCAGTATTTCTTTATAATGGGCACCTGTTATCTGGGTAATATCACCAGCTTCATGCAATGTATCGTGAAAAAAAGAATTCATCTTTAAAGTTTCAACGCTGTCCTCAAATATATCCAAACTTGCAAGAACCTTTACGCCTGCCAGCTGTGCGCCAATGTCCAGACCGCCTGCACCCGAAAACATGCTGATGGCTTTTATGCCCGGCCGGTATTTTGTCTCCAGGCCATTCACCGTATAACCCTTATGCTCAAAGGGAATTATAATATTTCCGCTGCCGTCTAAGTCAAATGCTGCAAGCATCTCCTCCCTCTGATGGGGAGTGATATTCTCAAAATACTGCTTTTCTATTTTATAAGTTGACATATTTCCTCCTAAGCAAATGTTGCCCTCTATACTTTTGATTCATTAGGTTAGAGTGCGTTTGCCAAGGTTCATTGTATCACTGATTTGTATGATTTCAAACATGTTTATTTGAATTAATAACTGTTTTTGCTATTTTCCATTTATTCTTACATCTCTCCGTACTGTGTCCTGCTGATAATTTCATTTTGTATATCCCTATCCAGCTCAGTGAAAAAGGCGCTGTATCCGGCTACCCTTACGACCAGGCTTCTGTATTTTTCTGGGTGTTTCTGCGCCGCTCTTAATTTTTCTCCTGTGAGAATATTAAACTGTATGTGCACGCCTCCCAACTGAAAATATGTGCGGATTAAATATGTTAATTTCTGCCTCTCCTCATCAGTCTTAAGCATAGAAGGCATGAATTTAAGATTATAATTTACCCCGTTGGAGGCCAATTCCTGAGGAATACTCGACACCGATTTAACCGCCGCTGTGGGGCCTTTTATATCCATGCCGTGTTTGGGGGATATTCCTCCATCCCCTAAAGGCATACCGGAAAGCCTTCCACTTGGCAGGGCGCATACTTGTCTGCCCAAAGGTGTATTAGAGGACAGACAAAATAGGCCGGGCCGGAAATGTCCGCCTCTGGCAGTCTGTTTGGCGCTCACAAGATCACAGTACAGTTTTGCCACCCAGCCAGCCATTCTATCTGCCTCCTCTACATCATTCCCATACTTAGGCACTTTGTTGATCATATATTGCCGGAGCATCTCCTGCCCTTTGTAGTCCGTACACAGTACTTTTCCCAGTTCATCCAGGCTTACTCTCTTCTCCTTGAACACCGCCTGCCTGATGGCTGTCAGGGAATCCCCCACATCGGCAATACCTACTCCCTGGATACCAATATAATTATATTTTGCCCCTCCCCGGGTACAGTCTTTTCCATTTTCCATACACCCTTCCAGAAGCATAGAAGAAAAAATATGGGGGCCATAATCCCCAATCAGTTTTTCAGTACAGTTCAGGGAACAAACCATCATCGATATAAAATATTCCATCTGTGCCTTAAAAGCCTTGCAAATATCCTCAAATTCCGAAAAATCTTTCAATTTACCAGTTTTAGGTCCCATCTGCATTCCAGACATCTGGCATACTCCGTCAAATAAAGCCAGCTCAAGACATTTCGCAATATTAAAAAATCCTGCATTTGTGCTCCCCATCGTATTTCCTGACCCCGTAGGTTCTACGCATCCCACAATCCCATAATTCAGAGCCTCTTTCTTTGTCAGCCCGTCTGCCATTAATTCCCGGATGATAATATCATCATTGAAAAACGGCATTTTCCCCCCTTCGTGCCGTACAAGTATTTCTATCACCCGTTTAATAAAACAATCTGGATTTTTAGAAGACACCCGGATACTGGTATTAGGCTCCGAGTTAAATACAGCCTCTTCCGCATCGAGACAAACATATGTAAAATCGCAGACCCCATCTTTCCCCTTCTGATCTACCCCTCCCACTACAATATTATTGGCTGTAGAAAAACCTCCATTGTTGCGGGCACTGGAATACGTACATGCCTTTATGATGTCACTGTGCTTTATCCACAGGCACTCTAAGATTTCCCTGGCTTCATCCCTACAGAGGATTCCCTCTTCTATATCATTTTCGTAAAACGGCCGAAGAATCTGGTCGATTCTTCCTCCAGAAATTGAAGATCCATTCTGGCTGCAATAGTCAATTAGTATGACAAACCAAAAGGACTGCACAGCCTCAAAATAATTCCCTGCCGGTTTATATGGCACCCTTCTGCAGCAGGCAGCAATTAAAAGCAGTTCTTCTTTGCGTCTTCGGCATCCACACTCCCAGGCCATCTTCTCTGACAGCCTGGCATAACGCTCTTGAAATATTTTCACTCCTTCTATGCAGATTAGGACAGACTGATAAAACTGCATTTTTTCGGCATAGTCTATATCACAATAGTCCAACTGCTCCATAAACTCCTTTGCATCATTTTCTATCTTTATAAAACCATATTTAAGTACCTTCTCTATGTCTGGAAGATAATGCCCATGTCCGCTGCGTGTACGGCTCAACGGATTAAACACCCGATATGGAGAATCCAGCACGTCTAAAAGCGTCCTATTAAAATAATACGCCGCCCTCTCCCCTGTAGCCCTTGTCTTCCAATATGGAAAAATTTCGTTTAACAAAAAATTCTTATCCTCCTCCGTAATCTGCAGAGTATCTACTTTACGTTCAGGCATAAGATCCAGTTCCTTTTTGTCAAATATTCCATATTCTGGAAATAAGGGAGCATTCCTTGGCTTAGAAGCATGGTTCCCTACAATGAGCTCCTCCTCATCGATAAAAACTGTCATATGTTCCAGCAAGTATTTTAATGCCTTTGCCCTTCTGAGTATATAGGGTTCCCCCTCTGTCATACGGTAGCTTTCTGTGACAAGTCTTGCCCTCTCCACACATATCCCAGGTACATTTTCCCGCATCCGGCCATTTAAAAACTCTGTTCGCCTTTCTCTTGCCAATCCCTCTGGAAGAAAAATTTTATTTTTCTCTCTCATCCTGCTATATCCTCCCTATTTTATTATTGCCCGGTCTCTACATATGATTTTAGTTTCACCGGATCCTGACAGCAAGAAAGGATACCCTGTTTTTTTTATAATTTGATATATTAACGAAAGTTTTTAATTATTTTTTACGATTACTGCACATACAAAAACCGGTATCCAGACACCCAGGCCCAAATACCGGTCAAACCAAATTTAATTATTTTGCAATATAGACATTCCCTGCACTGCATACTGCCGCCAGTGCTTTTGATGGATGAAAATTATCTGTGATCACAGTGTCAAACTTTTGGACTGGGGCCACCACAGAAGTAAAATCTAATCCAAATTTATGGGAATCTGCCAACAATATACTTCTGCCTGCCGCCTCCATCATAGCCTGCTTTGTTTTCATCTGCGAATAACCAATAATACTGACACCCTTATCCGCCGAAACTCCATTTGCCCCCAAGAAGCAATAATCCGTGTGGATTTCCTGTAACTCTGCCATACCTGCCCTCCCAGACGTGGAACCAAGATTCCTGGAAATTTCCCCGCCAAGGATATGGATGGATACATGCTTTGTTTCCAGCAGTTCGATTACCACATAAACTGAATTTGTATATATATACATACTTTTTTCTTTATTCTTTTTAATCTGTTTTATAAGATACAGGCAGGTAGAGGAATCATCAACCAGAATCGTACTGCCATCTTCCAATAAAGAATATGCTGCCTTCGCAATTGCCATCTTATTGGCAGCATAACGGTACACCGTCTCCTGTACATTACCTTTGTACAGATTGTCCCCGGCTTTTTTGGCGCCTCCATGAACCCGCTTTAAGAGCCCCTGCATTCCAAGTATATTTAAATCTGACCGGATTGTGACTTCCGAGACATTTAGCTTTTTAGCAAGCTGGGCCACATACACACTGCCCTCCTCATCCAGTATTTTTAGTATGGATGAAAAACGGTCTTTTTTCATAATTTGTTTTCCAATATCCTCTCTCTGCTTATCCTGACACAACAGTCCCTCTATAAATAGCTGTTCTATCCCTATAATGTTGGAGGGATATTTTAATTTTTTATTCTGCCAAACTAATATTGCGAAGCCATTGTGTAATATCACCTTCTGCATTTGATGCGCTTGTTCTTAAGCCTTCTGTAATTGTTGCAGAAGGCTCTAGCCCTTCTATCGTCTCCACTATCTCAGCAACCCCACTGCCTCCACTGGTGCAGAAAGGTGCAATAGTTTTCCCAGACAGGTCGTAGGTATCAAAAAATGTATACAGAATACGCGGCATATCTCCCCACCATATTGGGGTGCCTAAATAAATCACATCATACTTCTCAATATTATCAATACCTCCTGAAATTGCAGGCCGGGCATTCTTGTCATTCTGTTCCACAGTAGCACGGGTAGTTTCGTCGCCATAATTTAAATCATCGTCCGTATATGGCTGCTCAGGTGTTATTTTATACAGATCAGCTTCCTGCATCTGGGCAAGTACTTCAGCAACAGACTCCGTATTCCCCGTGGCAGAAAAATACACAACTAATTCCTTGTTAGTACTTTCTCCTGGTTCAGCTGGTTCTGTATCTCCTGCCTGGACTGATTCCTTTGAGGAGATGTCTGTCTCTGCGGATAAGTCCTTGTCCTTATTAAAATTTTCATTGTTTTTGCACGCTGTCAAACTCAGCAACAATGTGCAAGCCATAATAACAGAAAATAACTTCTTCATATTTTGGGGCCCTCTCTAATATTGCATCATAGGATATATATTACATCCTCTGTTACAATTGTACCTATATCCCTGCAATGTATCAATAGATTTTTATATAATTTTACTTTATTTCAAGAATCCCCAAATAGTGCTGCAAATATCAGGCCAATTACTTTAAAATAAAGCCAATCGGTCATCTTTAAAGAAAGGTAAGCTAAAATCTATCCTTTTAACCCTCTTGCCTGCCTATCCATATCCTCAATAACAATATCGTAAATTGCTCCTAATGTCGCACAGTATTCAAGTACTTTCCAAGGTTCATTTGTATGGTAATGGATCTTTATCACCTCTTCATCCCCAACTGCCAGCAGGCAGTCGCCTTTAAAATGCTCGATAAAATACTCACTTATTATGTCCTCATCAAGATTCTCACCTTCAATTAATAACTGTGTGTCGTAAATATACTCAATTTTATCCATGCTAAATCCCCCTATCTATATTTTCCGAAATTCTATTTGCTCTCTCTGCGGATTTGGATTAGTCTTAGTGTATCCTGATACAGAGAATTATCAGAATCCACGTCTATCATAAGCCATTTCTGCCCGTTTCCTTCTTTTGTTTCATTATAAACCTTCTGCATATCCCTAGAAAGCTGTGGCAGTAAATTTTCAGCTTTTTCTTTCTCCTTCCTGCCCACCACAACCAACACCGTAAAATATGCCCTCCGTGGATAAATAACACACAAAGCTTTCCCCGCTTTTCTCAATTTTATATTCCATCCCCGTGCCCAAGTATCCTTACTATATTCAACTTTACAGAGCGCTTTGTATGTATCAAGCAGAAATTGAAGAAACTGGCCAAATAGTGGGTTCTCGATATAATCACTAATCTCATCTAAATCTGGCTCATAACTCATATCCCTTATATCCAGCATCATCCTTTCCTAACCTCCTCACTTTCCAGGTTATTGGAGCTACATTTCTTTTCCTGCCCCTACCCATCTTTTAATACAGCAATTTACTCTCTGATTATATCACCATAAATATGACATCTGCCCGTCATGTTTCTAGTTCTCTACAAAAAACACAAGACTTATACACCTTCCGGCTATATAATAAACCTCTCCTTCTATAGGGACAGTGTCCAACTCCATAGTTAGGATGGCCATATATCATACAGCCAGAACTTGTTTTATATAGCTTCTGACTTTTACTTCCAACCTGGCAGAGCAAGCTGTATCACTAGATAAACAGTTTGAAAAAGCAGGCATCCTCTGGAAATATTCTACCCTTAAATTATAGTTCTTCTTTTACCCCTGCCTAACAGATTATCAATTTAGAATTTTAGATACTTCTTCATCTGTCATATTTACAATCTTTTTGACATTTCCTTTCTTATCACGTACAACTTCTAAGTCAAGGCCATCCGCAGCTTTGCAGTCGATATAGGTCATACTCGTATCTGCGTCATAAAAGAAATGAATCACTTCGTCGTTATAAATCCAGTTATCTGTTGATAAATCATAGGAAACACCATAATCTGAATATGCACTCAGGGTATCATCTTTTTCATCAGGATTACCAAGTTCAAAGGATCCTGCTATGTCAGCCGCTCCGGCATTTTTTAACTCCTCCTCCGTCTCATGTTGTTTGGCCGTGTGATTTTCAAACTCTGTTTCAGACGCAGGGGTTAAACCCGTCAATTTCCCAGATGCATCCCGCAGGGGATTCAAATCTATTATACCATCTGCATAAAAAAATGCATTCGTGTTTTCTTCACTGATTTTATCGCTAAAAAAGCGTACCATTTTCCCTTCATAGAAAAATCTGTCTTTTTCCTCATCGTAAGATAAACCAAACTTCTTATAGATTGAGTACTGATGTGCAATTTCCTCTCTCTGTTCTGATTCTTCTTTTTCCTGCTCTCCGTCTGGCACCTCACTGGCATCTTCACTGGCCTGTTCTATTGCCGCAGAAGCTACGCCTTTCGCATTCACTTTCTCAGCTGCCGCTGCAGGTTGTTTTGCACTGCAGCCCGGCAGACAAAAAAGAAGAAATAAACAAGCCAGAACGCAAATTATTATTTTTTTCATAGTATACCACCCATCCTTCTTTCTTTTCTTGTAATTAAAGTATATCCGAACAGTTTGTGGTACCTTTGGGATTCATTTGTGATTAGAATGAAAAAAATGGCTGACTTTTATACCTTGCTCCCTACTGACATTTATACTGCATATATTTATAAACTGAAGCTAAATTGGACACCCCTATCCGTATTGCAAACATTACATACACTTCCATGTTGCTCAAGAGCTTTCTGAACGATATGTAAACCCAGGCCGCTCCCACCTGATTTTTTGCTTCGTGATAAATCCAACCGATAGAACGCATCGAATAGTTTCGGCAGCTCTCTTTCTGGTATACTTACCCCCGTATTCTCTATAGAAAATGTAAGACTATTGACATTTTTGCGCAAAACAATGTTAATGGACTCTTCCTGAGGCGTATACTGGATTGCATTGCCAATCAGGTTTGAAAAAACTTTCTCTATTAAGAAACGATTACCTTTTATCTCAGCAGTTTCGGGTAAATCAAGACGCAGTGTCAAATTTTTCTGTATCGTTAAATCCTCGGTTTCGGCCAAATAGTATTGAACCAGGGAAACACACTCTATTATTTCCATACGGAAATCTGTTCCAGAAGTTTCTAATCTTGAAATTGTCAATATTTCCTTCACCATCGTCTCAAGAGTATTGGCAATTTCCAATGAATGGGCCAGATATTTTTCATGATCTTTATATGCCCCTACACCAAGTATCATCCCCTCTAACTGACCTTTTATGATTGTTATGGGCGTTTTTAATTCATGGGATGCTGCAGAAAAAAAACTTAATCTTGCCTGTTCAAGCTCTCTTTCCCGTTTTATATCCTTTTCTAACTGCTTATTTGCATCTTGCAATTCTGATAATGTAATTGAGAGTTTGTAAGAAAGTGTATTCAGGCTTTTTTCCAAAGTTCCCAGTTCATCACAACGCCGCTCATCTAACCGCCAGTCCAATTCAAATTCAGACATCTGTTTCGATATACGGCTTATTTTCAACACAGGCTTTGTAATAATCCATGAATATAACCATGAAAACATGAAAGAAACAACGAGAATTATGCAAAGTAAAACTGGTAAAACCTGCAGAAAAGACTGCTGTAATTCTGCCACCTGCGCAGCCGCCCCATATACCACAAGCAAATAACGTGTACTTTCATTGTGAAATGAAAAATAATAGCTGTTTGACAGTACAGGAACATTTTCTGACACTGGATCTGCTGTTTCTGATGCACTTCCTGCCTCAGTGCCTCCCGCAATATTTGTTGGCAAAAATACTTGCTGCCCATTATCTGTATACAGTTCTACAAAACTAATATTATCTTTTTGCTGGAACTGGTCAAATAATCCTCCACTATTTTCTCTTGTTGTCTGTTCTAGTTCTCTCAAAAAAATCTGTGTTTGCTTATTTAATGCACGGTTCAATTCGCTGGAATATGTTTTCGGCATTATAAATGCCAAAGCTCCATATACAAATAAACTAACACTAAACAAAAGAATCGTAGTAACTATAAAAACCTTAATAAATAGGCTGCTTTTAATTTTCCTTATCAATCTTATACCCCACTCCTCTGATTGTTTGAATAAAATCGATTCCTAATTTTTTACGTAAATTCTTGATATGAGTATCAACAACACGTTCATCCCCGTAAAAATCATATTTCCATAACTTATCCAATAAAATCTGCCTTGTCATAACCCTCCCCTGATTCATCAATAATTCACGCAATATATCGAATTCCCTTTGAGTCAGTTCAAACACATTTCCGTCAACACAAGCAGAATAACTCTCCAGATCCAATACTAGATTTCTATAAAAGATGGTTCGATGCTGATCTTCTGATAAGTGGCTACTTCTGCGTAGAACAGCCGCAATTTTGCGAATAAGGACAGGCATAGAAAACGGTTTAGTAATATAATCATCAACCTGTAAATCCAATCCCCTGATTTGTTCCTCTTCTCCGCTTAATGCAGTAAGCATAATAATTGGTACTTGTGACTGTCTGCGTATCAACTCACAGACGGCAAACCCATCAATTTTAGGAAGCAGAACATCCAGCAGTATCAGGTCAAATTGAACGGATGAGAAAAGGGAAATAGCTTCAACGCCATCGTTGGCAACACTTGTATCATAGCCTGCATCCTGCAGAAAATTTTGTAGTAATTCCTGTATATCTAAATCATCCTCAACGATTAAAAGTTTGGTCATAAAATCATCTCCTCAATATGAGTATAACAAAGGAATTTGTGATTAACATGTAGTTTACATAACTTCTGCGTTTATCTGGTTCAAAATCTTTTACTTGAGATTCTTGATTTTCTAATCAGTTTTGTTCCAGATGGCACAAATACCGGCCGCAATAAAACTCCTCTCGTTCCCCTCTTGGCACCTTCTATAAATCATAGTATTATTTTATCTGCGTATTAATTAATATATATTATAGTAATTTAATTTATAATAACAAAAAGAAAGGAAACCTTCTCTATGAGCAGCCAAAACAAAAAGACGAAGCTTTAATGAAAACAAGCCAGGGGCAAACAAAAAACAAATGTTTGTCCACTGGCCATTCTCAATTGTAATCCACTGTAAAAGAGTCCATACAAAGATGCCCTTATCAAATATCCAGGGCATAAGAAACATCATATCCAATGCGGGCATTGCAATCAGGAAGTCTGCGCCAATAATCAGTTTCTTTCTATGATATCCGTCCACACCCCTCCCAAAGTCAAAGACCCCGATGCAAGCATACGGGGCATCAAACTAGCAGCGATGCAGGCATCGGGGTATTAGAACCTCGCGGCAGTCGCCAAAATGGACGTGTAAATATGTCCCCTTGGCTCGTTGCTTGCGGGAATAAAACTAAAAATTCATCAAATCATTTTGTATTCTTAGTCTTATATGTGTGATTAGGCTATTATAATTGCAATTTTTTCTGTATTAGTCCAAGTGTACACTGTCCAACTTTTTCCTTGTCAAAACTGTCTACTACGGCTTTCATTGTTTCAGCACTCCAAAATATCTTAAGTTTCTCTTTTGCGCGGGTTATCGCAGTATAGAAAATAGAATGCGATATTTTTTCTGCATTATAAGAAGGGATAATTATCTTTACAGAATTATACTCTAAACCCTGAGCCTTATGGATAGAAACAGCATATGCAATTTGAAACGGAATAATTGTCTTGATTCGTTCTTCCTCTGCTTCTGTTTCATCCTCACTTGCAATCACTTCTAAACGTATTCTTGTCCTAAAATCTGTCACGTCAACAAATTCAAAGCTTTCATTTCTGCATTGCCGCTCCGTTAAAATAGTATCTATATCAAGGGTAAATATTATGGCCGAATCTCTTTTCGAGATATCTACAATTCTTCCTTTCAAATTATTATACAGTAAAGGAGAGCGCTTAGTATCAAAAAAAATCACTGGGTCTCCGACTTTGAATGTCCACTCAGCCCATGTATATACTTTGCTTTTCGTATTAGCATTTTGAAAATAAAGGTTCATGTTGTTCAAACCAAATTTGCCATCATAGTTTAAACATAGTACAATTTCATCTTCATCCTGAGATGCAAATATTTCTTCTCCTATATCAGCCGAAAATGAACCATCCATTGCAAGTTTTTCGGTGATGATAGGCTGAATTTTTCTAACTTCATCCCATAAGCCTTTTAACTCTTTTTTATCCGTTCTCCATGTATTTAAAAGTTCAACATTAGCACCATCTGTTTTAATAATATCCTTTGCATAATAAAACCAGTTGCCAAAATCAATGGATTCAATTTGATAAATATCACCAGCTAAAACAAGTAATGTACTTTCATCAATTTTTTCAAGCAGCCTCTTCATAGTCCTATTATCTATAGTACTGCATTCATCAACAAAAACTATATCATAATCTGTAAGTGTAATTGTTTTGGTAAAACTATCAACACTTATAAAATCAGAGTCAACACCGGGATTTTCAATACGTCTTTTCAAATTCTGCAAAGCAGTATGTGTTTTCGTAAGGAAAAGTTTCTTAGATTGATTCATCATATTAGAAATATAATTAATCAATGTAGTTTTTCCAGTACCAGCTGCTCCGTAAATGAGCATTACCTGAGAATTTACAAATAGTTTTTGCAATGCAGCCTTTTTTAACGGATCTTCGAAATTTATATTACATTGCCTCAGATACCGCAGGTTGGATTCCTTTTGGCCTCTATTACTCATACTTGAAAGCTTTAACAATACACTAAGTATAAATATAGTTGTACTTTCGTAAGAGTCAATGGATAAGAAACCATTTTCTTCTTTTATCATAAAGCCATTACTGCGCTCCCATTGATCCAGACTAGAATTGTACTTTTTTACCTCCTCCCGGCTTGCTACCGAATCGACGTCAAAGTACAATTCTCCAGTTTCACATATCATACTTTCAATTGCTAAGTAAGGGCGTACTATATTAAACATGGCGGAACTATTTGTTATTTCAAGAATATCCTTTAAATTGCCTTTACTGGTTTTCCTTCCTGCTAAATTTGAAATAAAAGGCTTTTTCTCAAACGGATAACATCTACTCGTAATATAAAGCTCGTCAGAAAGGCAATACTTATCAAATGTATTGGGCAATACGGACGCCAATGTCTCTTCCCGCAGGTTTAGTAATATGTATCGTATTGTATGCTTTCCTCTTTTGTTTGAAGATAGGGAATAGTCTCTTCTCAGTTTTATCAATATATCCTTAAAAATATTAGTTTTTGTCTCTCCATAGATTTGATTTATAACATATTGAAAGTTATTATCATGTAAGTTAATTAAGTCGAACAAATTCATACCTGTCCTGGTTAGAAAATTCATCAATGAATTGTACTCGCCATAATTCTTGCTTAATTTAATGTCACCCCCCAAAATTTTCCCTAATTTATTTAAACAGGAAGGGGCAATGGATACTTTCCAATTGGTTACTACTTTAATTTTACTTTTCACACCCCAAAGATGAATTTCTGCATCGGCATATGCAAACTGTATTGAATAATTAGTTGATATATTTTGCTTGCTATATACAGTTATACGATTAAATTTCGTTGCATATATCCCAGCAAGCTGTAATGTAATTTCAAAATATCTCTCTCCGTTTACAAAGAAAGGGGTCTTTTTTTGAATATAATATCTGGAAGTTCCCGCTACTTTCGGTGATAAGTCAATTGCACGAATACTCGAAGCTACCATTTCATAATACTCAATATCAAGAGTATCCGTATTCAAAGGAAATATTTCCAGATTTGCCAATACAATAATATTGAAATTATTTTTTAAGAATTTTCTAATTTCCCAAAGATAACTGTAATATTTCAGCATCAACCTTTCAGATTGCCCTTCCTCCGGAATTCTTGACCCAATATATCTAAGTCCTTTCAAAAAGTTACTCAAATATTTAGTTTCAATATTAAACTGAGACAACTCCCATGCTAATCTTTCGCTTACCTCACTATATCCCAAATTTATTGCATATAAAACTAAAGCAGCATAGCACAAATCATATAGTCCATTTATAATCTTTCTTGATATTTTATCACGAGATTTATTACCGTCATTCAGCCTGTCAAGTTCAAACGCTATATCTTCACATCGAACCTTGATGATTTTTATAGCATCATCCTTTCTGAGATTCTCTTTATTTAATTTGTTTAAGAACAAATGCATGTTGATAATCCTTTGGAGTTTATAGCAGAATATACTAACACTTTCATCTGTATCTTTTATTTCATCTTCAGAATTGAATTTGATTGTAGTACTATTCTTTCCAAAATCTATTGATTGGATATAACTTGGGGATAAATATTTCCAAAAAACACGCTTTTCACCCCTCACATCTGGATTTAGAACAATAAATAAAATTCCTGGATCTGCAGTCACATTATTCGCTATAAATACCGGAAACGCCAAGCTTGTTAATCTATATGAAATAATACCGTTCACTTCTTTATAATCATGTGTTCCTTTTATCTGAACCATAAAGTTCTGTTCTGGGCATCTAGATATTTCAGGATTTGAAACAAACTCGAATGTACCATCATGATTTGGCCATTTATCATCGCAAGAGAAATTTGTATTAATTTTCCCGCCTGAAGTCAGGAATGTTTCTAAAGTTGAAACTGCTGCCCGATCTTCAGCTGAACGTTCAGAATGTGTTGAAAGATGACGTTTATATAACTCACTACTATTTGATTGCAAAAAATCACCTCGCTTTTTCAGCTATGCTTTAAATGCTATTTATTTTATACTTTCATTTTAGAACTATAGTAGCATAAAATGGATTTTTTATACTTATCTATATCTGTTCCCCTTTATTAATAGATTAATCTGCTAGCAATGTTTGCATTGTCATTGGCATAAACCGCTCCTCCTTTCCAATCATTTTTAAGTATAGTATAACCTTGTTTCTGGTGGATTACAATATTCATACTTGGTTCGATGAATATCGTATAATCGTATTCACTATTATAAAAAATGAAAGCCTTTTTGAAGTACAAATTCCAATCACCTCCCAACCATTCTCAAATTCTTTACATAACAACTTCTGCAAAATGACGTATAATTAATTTCGCGGATTCAATTTCATAAAAATAGACATGGTCTATAGCCGTTTGGTAGAGTTAAGTTACCACACAAAACCAACCAAGGAAGTATAGAACCATGTCTGATAACATTATAAACTGAACGAGGATTTAATAAAGCATGTCCCAAAGGGACGGTCAGACTGCGTCCAATAAGTTCTGCCCTCCCGCATTTTTCCTTATTAACCAGTTCCCACAGTCCTCATAAACGCAAAAACCCCGAAATCGGAACCACTGTCCAAACAGTCCCAACTACCGGAAAACCCTCGTTTCCTACACTTTTTCAGTTCCTTATTTATCTACCCGTGACATCAATACTACGGTCTCCACATGTAATAGTTAAGCTATTCCACAGAGCTTATCAATTAATTGAAATTAGTTAATTTCACTGTATTACTTAATCCTATCACTTTAACAACTACTATTGTTTGATTAGGCTATTTCTTCATCGTCTTTAAATTCTATATCAGCTATACATCTTTATCAATTTACATTCAAACATCATTTTTCCAGTTTTTTCGTCTTTATAAGGATAAGATATTAATCCCAAATACATATTAGGAAACAGTAACATTTCTTCCTCATCTCGTCTTGTTACAACATTAACATACACACCAATTGTATCTTTCGGAACAAATATTTTCAATATATTGTTTTGGCTCGCATACGATTCAGTTTTATATGCTATACTTTTTAACAAACTTGTGCTCATAAACCCCTTTTCTTGTATAGGGGTAGGTAATGCTTGTTTATTTTTTTCAATAAGCATTTTTATAAACTCATCATTAACCATTCTATACAATACTAAATCGTGAGGAATCCTAGGAGCGCTACATAAAACGATCGATAAAATATTAGCCAATTCCCTATATGTATGATGTTCATTATCCTTTTCATATCTCAAAAACTCATTTATCTGTCGATACGAATAACCACAATAACATTCTAAGTAACATCGCACAAACTGCCCTTAATTGCCCTCTTTGACATTTGCATGACCTGCTTATACTTATTAGCCCAATTCTCATAATATTCTATTCCCCATGCTTGTGCTTCTTCTTGATTCTTAAATTCTAAATATTCTTTTTTATCATCAATATTCCAATACAATTTTCCATAACGCTGCTCGTTTATCATATTTAAAATCCAATCCCCCAATTTATATTTGACATTTTCTACTTCTTTTTTAATTGTTTCCCCAGCATTCCATGAATATCGATCAGTATCATATTGTAGTCCATCAACCAGTATCCTAATCTTAAATCTTTTAGTGTATTCTATTGTTGTTAAATCTATGTATTTAAAAACAAATTCTTAATACTCTAAAACATAAGGATAGGAAAATTCTGCCTCTGCCATATCATCTCTAATCAAGCCAATGTGTTTTTGCGTTCTTCACAATTTATCAGAGAGTTATAGATGCAATTCTTCAAAGATGAAACATCATCAAAAAAATTACATAATTTTGTATTATCGAAGTTGTAAATCAAAAATCATTTCTCAGAAGTATAAAAATCATATTCCACATAAGTCTTAATAGTGACTCTCGCTCACAACAGCAACATTTTTACCGTTGAATGCGACACCGTATTTAACAATATTATTTATACCTGATGATTTCAGTTCAGTATCATATTTCTTGTCGTTAATTTGCTTCAATGCGGCTGCTGCCAATTCATTCAGTTCTTCTTTGGAACAATTTTTCGCTGATTTCAACTCAATAAGAATACCCGGCAGATTTTTGACTAGCGGTCTTAACTGAATGTCATAGCGACCTTTCCCTGATTCTTTATTGGATGTACTCTTATACGGTTCCAAAGCTGCACAAAGTCCGAGCATAAATCCGTGATAAAAGTTTTCGCCTATGGTATCAAAACAACTTGCAGATTGTAAAAGCAAAGTTTCAAGGCTCTTTTTCAACATATCGGAATCTGCAGAGTAGAGAGCTTCCTGAACAGAGATAACCGATGACTGCGAAATAATGTATTCCATTTTCTGAAGAATTTCTTTACGATATACAAAAGATATTTCCTTATTTGGAAGAGCCACTTTGCACATAAAGTCACCACCCACTGCCATACTACTTTTCACGGATTTTAAGTAACCTGCAACAAGCAAGAAACTGAAAATGGAAGATGGATTCTTTTTAACCTGCGGATAAATAACCCCGGTATCAATGGCGGAAACAATCGTTTCACCCTGTATCAATTTATTTAACTTATCAGTAATGTCCTTATCAATCTCAGAAAGCACTTCGCCGATAATCTCGTTACTTCCGGTTGCTTGCCAATAAGTCCTCGGCTCACAATCGTTTCTGAAATAGTTGATAACAGACCAAGGGTTGAATATTTCCGAATTGCCGAAACGGTATCCGTCATACCATTTGCAAAGCTCGTCATACTTATCTTCCGCAGAATAATATGCAGCCATCTCTCTTACTTCATCAGAAGTAAAGCCAAAATATTCACTGTACTTATTATCAAGAATGGAGTTAATTGTCAGGTTATTCAAGCCGCTGAAAATACTCTCTTTTGCCACTCGAAGAATACCTGTAAGGAATCCGTAAGACAAATGCTTATTATCCTTGAGTACACCTGAATAGAGATTTCGCATAAACAGGATGACTTCATCATAGAAGCCACACATATGTCCCTGCTGAATCGGCGTATCATATTCATCTATAATAACCACGGGCGCAACGCCATAATGTTCGTGAAGCATTTTTGAAAGCATATACAGAGAAGAATCAAACAAATTCTTGTCGGTAGTTCCGGCAATGACCTTCTCGTAATAATCTTTATCCTGATTTTTTTCGCTATTTGCAAGCTCGGTGTGACGCTTGTATTCGCTCGTAATAATTTGAATAATATGGCTTAAGGTTTTATCCCAAGTGTCCTTTTTTACATCTTTAAAAGTAATAAAAATGACAGGGTATTTTCCCTGATATTTTCGATATTTTTCTCCCTGACTCCAAATCAGTTTATCTTGGAAATAAACAGAGGTATCCTCGTCCGTTTTCTCAAAAAACGTACGTAACATATCCATATTAAGTGTTTTACCAAAACGACGGGGGCGGGTAAATAGCGATACCATCGGTCTTTCGTCCAAAAAATCTTTGATAAACATCGTTTTATCAACATAATAGTATTCTTTAGATGCAATACGATAATCGGATACACCTATGGGCAATGGAAGGTCTGATTCCATCTTCTTTTTCTGATATATTCCGCTTTTTATACGATTATCAACTGGTTTTTTTGCATTAGTAGGAATTGCCCAACTGCGTCCTGTTTTTTTAGCTCCGGCAATTCTTCCTTGATTACAAAGGTATGAAATGCGGCGTTCACTTATATTCCACAGCAATGCGGCTTCTTTTACAGACATTGTATCAGCCATAATTGGTACCTCCCGACATTAATTCAATCATATTATACCCGTTACCTCGAATAAAATCAAGTGTTTTAGGAATAATATCAATTATTTTTTGGTATTATTCCGAATGATATATAAAAAGAAAGACGATACTGTACTGAAGTACCATTTTTAAAACTACTGGTATTTACTTTTACCTTGTGAAAATCACTTCCGCATTTACAATCCCCATGGCTCTGTTACCGATGTTATTCATACGCTGCACCCACAACATTTGATCTTCAGCTTTGAGCTTTTCCATTACATTTTCTTTTTCGGCAAGGTCTTTTACCAATCGAGGAAACATATCTTCTGCTTGCTTGTTAATATCAGAGGGATAGACATAACTTACCCGAAGTCAAATAATTGTAACAGCGTACTCGGTGGTGCGATTTTAGGTATCGTCTGTGCCGTTGTCCCCATACGTCTATTGGTTGTGTTTCTTCCTGTGGCAATGCTAAATCAGGATAAGATAATCACCTATTTGTTCATATGTACCGCACATCTCCTCAAATAGAAAGTTGTTCATAAGAATGTCATCCTGTGTTTTTAATGTACTAATCATTTTATAAGAGGACAAAGAATAAATCCAATGTGCGATTTTAAAATTCACAGAAGTGCAAAAATGCAGTCGGGGATTCGTTATTTAGATGTACAAATTCACCTTAATATCTTTCCAACCGAGTACTCTATTACAAGTTGGGGAGCTATACAGATAATTCTGTGCGTCCTCAAGCGTAAAAGTAAAGGTCACAAACTGCCGATATCTTAGTTCCTGCCATCCTTCATAGCTGCCTGTGCGGTATTGCTAGCGGGGAGTATTTTTTTCTCTCTATCACCTGTACGCTGTCCATAATAGCCACTTTCAATACGGGATTGATTTGACGCTGTACTTTCTTAACGGTCTGGATTAACTGCGTCATACCTTTTAAGGGCAGGTAATGAGTCTGAACAGGTACAATCACGCTGTCAGCCTCCGCCAATGCGTTCATAGTCAGCATTCCCAAACTCGGCATACAGTCAATGAGAATATAGTCATACTGCTTTTTCAATGGCTCCAGACAAATTTTCATTGTTGTTTCCCGGCTCATGGCATTTACAAGCAGCATTTCCATACCAGATAACTCAATATTTGCTGGAATCAGGTCAATACCTTCCTCATGGTGCAAAATTCCTTCTCCTGTCTCCATTGGTCTGTCACGAATAATATTTTCCATGTACGTTGTGAGTGTGACTGGAAGATTGTCTTAGTCTGCCCACCCTAAAGATGTGGTCAAATCACCTTGTAGATCAACGTCAACCTGAAGTACCCGTTTTCCCTCATTTGCCAGTCCCACACCGAGATTGACTGTTGTGGTTGCCTTTCCGGTGCCGCCCTTTTGGTTAGCAATGGCAATCACTTTGCATTTTGGTGCATACTCTGTGAGTGCATTACGGATTCCTCCTTTCCTGAAAAATTTAATAGCCACTCCTTTGTGGGAAATAGCTATGTACGGAGAATTTAGGCATAAAAAAACCGATTGATTCTTGTGGTGAAAATCAATCGGAGTATGTAATTTCTTACTTTAAATTCTCAAACAAATTAAATTGACACTTAAATTTTTTTATATTTCTCTCTATTGTTAACCCTATATTTTCCCCATTTAATGCTAGGAAAGAAGACGTGCACTGATGTCGAAATACTTCTGTTTTTTCTTCTCCCCAACTATCCAATAATTTTTTACTAAAAACATAATTGTCTGATTGACAAGCCACCATATTGTTTAGTACATTCAACAATATAGGTTTCTGCCTCATAATCTGTTCAAACTGCTCTTTATATCTGTCAAATTGAAAACAATCATCTTCTTTCAACCAACTAATGAGTATGTATGTTCTTGTATTCTCAGGAAAAATGCTAACATATATATTTTTCATTCTACCATTTAATGACCACACATCCGAAATTTTATTTCCTTCTAAATCATAAGATAACGGACTCATATATGCAGTCGAAAAGTTCACTTCATAATCTAATGTAATAACTATTGTTTTTATTACATCATACTCTTTTCGATCTAACGCAGTATTAAAAGATTTTTTAATACTTTCATTTTCTTCAACACTCTTTTCCAATCCTTTTATCAAATCATGATAACCATTCACCAGCATAAAATTAGGTGCAACTTCAAATATATCTCGATAATCTGCTAATGTCATTATTCTATCATAGTAATATTTTGAAAATGCTCTATATGCG
>ERZ652168.32-NODE-32-length-70540-cov-19.8711_pt1 | contig 70540 bp, 68 predicted proteins | sample MGYA00514763_ERZ652168 | MGnify/ENA metagenome assembly ERZ652168
TATAAGAGACAGGCTCTATACCAGATATGATATACAGGCTTGCCTGTATTGACAGTATATGGTATGAGTGTGGCGCCAAAGGTGTTTTTGAAACCCTAATCCTATAGGGGAATTATAAAAACCCCCCATCCAGGCCAATAATCTGCCCAGTTAAGTAACCATGCCCTTCAGCCAGCGCTGCCACCAGGTTTGCCGTTTCCTCTGCTGTGCCAAAACGTCCGGCAGGAATCTCCTCTGTGAGCGCCTGGCGTTCCTTAGCGGAGAGCTGGGAGTTCATGGCAGTATCAATCACGCCGCAGGCAATTGCGTTGACCTGGATATTGCTTGGGGCCAGCTCTTTTGCCAGGGCCTTAGTCAGGCCGTTGACTCCAGCCTTTGAGGCGGAATAGGCGGCTTCGCAGGATGCCCCCGAAGTTCCCCACATGGAAGAGATATTAATGATTTTTCCGCGTTTCTGAGAAACCATATATGGAATGGCGGCCCGGGAACAGTAAAATACAGAGGATAAATTGGAGGAAATGACTCTTTCCCAATCTGCATTGTCCATGTCCGTGAGAAGGCCGATATAAGAAATGCCGGCATTGTTGACCAGGACATCCAGGCCAGTTACCTCGGTTTCTATCCGGCGGAAAATCTCTGAGACTTCCAGAGGATTTCCCACATCCCCCATAAGAGCGGTACATATGCCGCCCATGGAACAGATTTCATCCCTGGTTTGGTTTAAACTTCCAGCAGATTGCCTACAATTTATATATACGTGATACCCGAGGGCGGAGAATGCCAGGGCACAGGCCTTTCCGATCCCTCTGGAAGCTCCGGTAATAAGCACAGATTTCCTGTCCATAAGAGAAACAGCTCCTTTGCATAATTCTCCTGATATTATACCCCATCTGCAAAAATTTGTATACCTTAATTCACAGCGAAGCTGTGAACGGCCCCAAAGGGGCATAGGATAAGGGGTGCCCTAGCGGTATACCTTAATTCACAGCGAAGCTGTGAACAGGCCCCAAAGGGGCGTAGGATAAGGCCTGTCCCTTTTTGGTTGTGATTCTATGTTGCTTATGATATGATTTCCTTATACATGGAACTCTAAAAAGCATTGAGGAGGAACATAAAGTATGGTTGATAAGGCCCTTGAATTTGCGGCCAGGGCACATCATGGACAATTTCGTAAAGGCACAAAGCGTCCATATATTGTGCACCCGGTAGAGGTGGCTGACATTGTCGCAACAATGACAAAGGACGAGGAAGTTATTTGTGCGGCTGTCCTGCATGATACAATTGAAGATTGTGCAGATGTGACAGAGGAGATGCTCAAGACAGAGTTTGGAGAGCGGGTAGCCTGGATGGTAGCACAGGAGAGTGAGGACAAGTCCAGGTCGTGGGTAGAGAGAAAGGGCGCCACAATCCAGCATTTAAAAACTGCATCCCTGGAAGTGAAAATGATTGGACTTGCCGATAAACTCTCAAATATGAGAGACATTGACAGAGATTACCCTGTGGCCGGTGAAAGCTTTTGGAAGCGGTTCCGTATGAATAACAAGGAAGCCATTGGCTGGTATTATAAGGGGATAAGGGATGTCCTGGAAGAAGAATTCCAGGGATTCTCAGCATACCAGGAGTATTGTTTGCTGATTGAAAAGAATTTTGGAGAGGGGCCGGCTTCCATGGAATGGGACAAGGGGAGGGAGGTAATATGAAGAAACGGATATTGATGCTGGGGACAGGCGGAACCATCGCCTGCAGGCATACTGAGAACGGCCTGGCGCCTGCTATCACGCCAGAAGAACTATTGGGATATATTCCAGATGCGGCCAGGGTGTGCGATATCCACACAACACAAGTGTGTAATGTGGACAGCACAAATATGACTCCCGTATACTGGGGCATGATCAGCCGCGCCATTGAAAAAAATTATGCAGATTATGATGGATTTGTCGTTTGCCACGGCACTGATACGCTGGCATACACTGCTGCCGCACTTTCCTATATGATACAGAATTCACATAAGCCTATTGTTATAACCGGGGCGCAGAGACCAATAGATATGGAAAATACGGATGCAAGAATGAACCTGCTGGATAGTTTTATCTATGCGTCAGACCAGGACTCCAGGGATGTAAATATTGTGTTTGATGGTAAGGTAATCGTAGGGACAAGGGCAAAAAAGGAACGGGCAAAGAGTTATAATGCATTTTCCAGTATTAATTTCCCTTATCCGGCCGTTATAAGGGAACAGAGAGTTATCCGCTACATCCCCCCACAGGAATATAGAGGCCAGGTACAGTTTTACCACGATATGGACGAAAGCATCTACGTATTAAAGCTTACACCGGGATTGGACCCGGATGTGCTCTCTTTTTTATTTGACAGGTATAAATGTATTGTGATCGAGAGCTTTGGGGTAGGCGGCATCCCGGAATATTTGGTAGATAAATTTTATGAGATCATGAAAGGCTGCGGGGCAGGCGGGAAGCTTGCCATTGTGGCCACCCAGGTGGTGAAGGAAGGCAGTGACATGATGGTGTACGAGGTGGGGAAAAGGGTGAAGCAGGACTTTGACCTTCTGGAAACCTATGATATGACACTGGAGGCTACAATTACAAAGGCAATGTGGCTGATGGCAAGGACGGGACTTAGCTATGAAGAGCTGAAAACGGAGTTTTACAAGACTGTGAACCGTGATATACTTGCATATAAAAGTGACAGATAAAACACACTCCTGGGCAGAAAGAAAGCAGGCGGATTGAGAAAAGCCTGGATCCGGGTCAGTGAATATGGAGGCGTGATGATGGGAGAGACAAGAGTAATATGTTTTGCGAATAATAAAGGGGGGAGTGGGAAATCAACTACCTGCTCCAATATTGGATATGGACTGACACAGCTTAAAAAGAAAGTGCTGTTGGTGGACGGTGATATGCAGCTGAACCTTTCGCTTTCCCTTTTTGATGAAGATAAAGTATTGGGATTTGCCCGAAGCAGCAGGAATTTGTATGAGGGGATTAAAAGCCAGGCTGACCTGACAGATTATATTGTATGTTCCCCTTATGATGGATTGGACCTGATTCCCTCTTCCACACTGATGAGCTCCATAGAGTATGAGCTTTTCACGAAGTGGCAGAGAGAATATATATTGAAAAAGTGTCTGTCCAAAATAAAGGAATCTGGGAAGTATGATTATATACTGATTGATGCGCCCCCGACTCTGGGAGGCTGGGTTATGAACATACTCTGCGCGTCAGATGAGGTGGTGATCCCCGTGGAATCAACGCCATGGGGACTTTTCGGACTGGGGAATATGTTTGAGTTTTTGGAAGAGGTTAAGCAGATTGCCCCTGAGCTTAAAATAGGCGGCATTGTAATTACAAAGGTAGATACAAGAAAAAGTTATTTTAAACAGACGCGGGAAACGTTGAGGCAGCTTGAAGGCGTGAAGGTCTTTGATACATATATCCGGGTAGACAGCAATGTTGAGTGGTCTCAGGATAACAATGCGCCGGTAATGGCATATAAGAAGAGCAGCAGGAGCGCTGAGGAATATATGGAACTAGCAAAAGAGATTGCAGGCATGAAATAGGTGGGCATATGCATCCTGAATTATTGAAGTCATTATCTGTAATTACAGAAGAGGAGCAGAAAATATTAGACGGCGAAAGCGGCATCGATCCCCATCTATATACAGAGCGGGATGAACTAGTCGTTGACTGCGACAAGCTTTTAAAGAGAGGAAAATTGATTCAGGTAAGGCCCCATACCCGTTTTGTCTATTTTCCGAAGCACCGCCACAATTATGTGGAGGTTATCTATATGTGCCAGGGCTCTACCACCCATATAGTGGATGGGAACAAGGTTGTACTGGGGCAGGGAGATTTGCTCTTTTTAAATCAGAATGCCATGCAGGAGATTTTTCCGGCCCAAAAGGCAGATATTGCAGTAAATTTTATTATTCTTCCTGAATTCTTTAATATGGCCTTTTCTATGATGGGAGCAGAAGATAATATGCTCAAAGAGTTCCTTGTGGGGACTCTTTGCGGGAAGAATGACAGAACCTCTTATCTTTATTTTCATGTGGCAGAGATTCTCCCAATTCAGAATTTAGTGGAAAATATGGTCTGGACAATTTTTTACGACTTATCAAATAAACGCAGCTGCAATCAAATAACAATGGGACTCCTCCTTCTGCAGCTCCTCAACCATATGGACAAGATGGAGACAGGCAGCAGCCAGTTTGACAAAGAACTGGCAGGGGGTGTCTTAAGCTATGTGGAAGAGCACTATAAGAATGGGAGCCTGTCTGAATTGGCTGACATTATGGGGTATGATGTGTATTGGCTGAGCAGAGAAATTAAAAAGCGGACGGGAAAAACGTATAAGGAGCTGCTGCAAACAAGAAGGATGAATCAGGCAGTATACTTGCTGACCAGCAGTACGCTGCCTGTTGCTGATATTATTGAGGCTGTGGGTTATGATAATACCAGCTATTTTTACCGGAAGTTTAAAGAGAAATATGGGGTGAGCCCAAAAGAATACAGGGAAAGGCAGCGGCAAATACCAAAAGAGGGCATTTCTGCAAATAAGGTCCTGATTTAAAATAAATAGCGTCCTTTTATTTTGTTTGCCCAAGGCATATAATCAGTTTAGATTTGAAAGTACAAAGGAGGCGCGGAATGGATAAGTATTATTTGGCTGTTGATATTGGTGCGTCTAGTGGCCGGCATATGCTGGCGTCTATGGCGGAAGGGAAAATGCAGCTTCAGGAGGTATACCGCTTTTCCAATGGGATGGATAATAAGGACGGTACGTTATGCTGGGATACAAAGAGGCTCCTGGGAGAGATTATAAACGGCCTGAAAAAATGCAAAGAGATTGGCAAGATTCCTGTGTCTATGGGTATAGATACATGGGGAGTAGATTTTGCCCTGCTGGATGAAAATGACGCTTTGCTTGGAGATACAGTAGGCTACCGTGACAGCCGTACAGTGGATATGGACAAAAAGGTATACGAGAAAATCACGCCGGAAGATTTATATGCAAGGACTGGGATTCAGAAGCAGATATTTAATACTATTTATCAGTTGATGGCAGTGAAGGAGAACACTCCTGAGTATCTGGAACAGGCCAAGGCCATATTGATGATTCCAGATTATTTCCATTTCCTCTTGACGGGGGTAAAGAAAATGGAGTATACAAATGCCACAACCGGTCAGCTTATTGACCCTAAAACTAATGACTGGGATTATGAGATGATTAAATTGCTGGGATATAACGCCGATATTTTCCAACCCGTTTCTATGCCCGGGACAGTGGTGGGGAATTTCAGTAAAGAAATCCAGCAGGAGGTAGGGTTTGACTGTACGGTAGTGCTTCCGGCCACACACGATACAGGGTCAGCAGTGCTGGCGGTCCCTACGAATGATGACCATGCGATTTACATAAGTTCAGGCACATGGTCCCTCATGGGAATTGAGCGGAAGGAGGCCGACTGCTCTATGGAGAGCATGAAGGCTAATTTTACCAATGAGGGAGGATATGACCACAGGTTCCGCTATTTGAAAAATATTATGGGACTTTGGATGATCCAGTCTGTTAAGAAGGAGTTCGAGGAGGATCTATCCTTTGCAGAAATATGCAGCATGGCCTCAGAAGAGAAAATCCCATCTATTGTTGACTGTAACAATGACTGTTTCCTGGCCCCCAAAAGCATGATTAAAGCTGTGCAGGATTTTTGCAAAAACACAAACCAGCCGGTTCCTGGGACAGTGGGGGAGATTGCCGCTGTAATTTACAACAGCCTGGCAAAATGCTATGGCGATACGGTCAAAGAGATAGAAGCCATTACAGGAAATACCTATGATACTATATATGTGGTGGGCGGGGGCGCCAATGCAGGATATTTAAATGAACTGACTGCAAAATATACGGGGAAAAAAGTGTCTGCAGGACCTACAGAAGCTACAGCCATTGGAAACATTATTGTACAGATGCTCCAGGACGGAGTGTTTGCAGATCTTTCCGAGGCCAGGGCCTGTGTGGGGAGTTCATTTGATATTGTGGAATATACTTAGGGGTTATTTTGCGGCATATAAGTATGCAGTGAGGCAGAAATGATAAACAATTCTGAAAATGGAAGGCAAAGGGGTCAGACCCCTTTGAAAAATAAGGAGGGTTTTATGATGACAACGAAAGAAAGATATGAGTCAGCGAAAGAAATGTACGCCAAGGTGGGCGTGGACACGGATAAGGTTCTGGAGACACTTAAGTCTGTGCCTATCTCTATGCATTGCTGGCAGGGTGATGATGTAGGCGGTTTTGACAGTGAGGGGGAGCTTACAGGCGGCATACAGGCTACAGGTAATTATCCGGGCAAGGCCAGGACACCAGAGGAATTGATGGCTGATATTGACGAGGCTTTAAAGCTGATACCAGGGACACACCGGATTAATGTCCATGCAAGCTATGCTATTTTTGAGGAAGGCGAGTGGGTTGACAGGGATAAGTTAGAGCCAAAGCATTTTAAGAAATGGGTTGAGTTCGCAAAGGAGCGGGGGCTTGGACTGGATTTTAACCCTACATATTTCTCCCATCCTAAGGCAGACGAATATACACTTACAAGTCCAAACGAGGAAATCCGTAAATTCTGGATTGAACACGGCAAAGCATGTATCCGCATTTCACAGTATTTTGCGGAAGAGCTGGGGACACCTTGCCTGATGAATATTTGGATCCCTGACGGCTTTAAGGATATTCCGGCGGACAGGCTTGGGCCGAGGGCGCGCTATAAGGACTCTCTGGATCAAATTCTTGGAATTGACTATGATAAAGAAAAGGTGCTTGTGTGCCTGGAATCAAAAGTATTTGGCATTGGCCTGGAGGCTTATACTGCCGGGTCGGCTGAGTTTACAATGAATTATGTAATGAATAAAGGCATCGTGCCTCTGATGGATAATGGACATTATCATCCCACAGAAGTGGTATCCGATAAGATTTCGTCTATGCTGCTGTTTAACGATAAAATTGCACTCCATGTGACCAGGCCTATCCGTTGGGATAGTGACCATGTAGTCCTGCTTGATGATGAGACAAAGGAAATCGCGAAAGAGATTGTCAGAAACGATGCCCTAAACAGAGTGATCATTGGCCTGGACTTCTTTGATGCCAGCATCAACAGAATCTCTGCGTGGGTAGTGGGGATGAGAAATATGCAGAAAGCCCTGCTGTGCGCAATGCTGAGTCCCATCGAGAAATTAAAAGAGCTTCAGGACACACAACAATTTACTGAACTTATGGTTATGCAGGAAGAGCTGAAGTGTTATCCGTTTGGGGATGTTTGGAATTATTTCTGTGAGATCAACCATGTGCCAGAGAGAGAAGAGTGGTTTGAAGAAATTAAAAGATATGAGAAAGAGGTTCTTGCAAAAAGAGCTTAGCAGATAGCTGTAATTTTTGGATATTTTGGAGAAAACCCCCGCCCCAATGTTAAGAAGGCATTGGGACGGGGGTTTTTGCTCTTTGCAGAAAGACTAAATTTTATCTTTGTATATGCTCAGGAAAAGTCTTTCAGGGTCAGGGAAAGTCCCGGACATCCGGGGACAGGGATATGATCCAGGAAGCGGAAGATCCGGCCGGCGGGGGCCTGTCTGGAAGTAGAGTGAAGCGTATATATAAGCCGAGTATCTGTGTCAATAATCCAGTATTCTGGAATATTGGCTTTATAGTATTTGTGAAGCTTCAGAAGACAATCCAGACAATGTGTGGACGGAGAAAGCACTTCCGCTATAAAACAGGGGAGGGTACTGACACTGTTCTTTAAAATTTTGCCGGGGTGTCTGATCAAAGCGATATCAGGCCGGATGGCGGTTTGAATGTCATCTGGGAGATACAGGCTTACAGGAGTAGAGATCACCTTAAAGGGAAGGCCTGTGTTTTCTAAATATACCAGCATCTGGTATAAAAGATCGGTGACAACAGACTGGTGGATCGAGGGAATGGAATCGTTATATACAAGATAACCATCAATGAGCTGGGGGATCTTGGAGGCAGGGTATAGTATATAGTCCTCCCTTGTATACTGCCCTTGGGTTTTCTGGGGAGGCGGGCCATATATTCTGCTGTGGTTTTGAGGGAGAGGAGGCTTTTGCAGTCCCTGGCGGGGAAGGGCGCGTTCTGGAGAAAAAGGAATTTCCATTAGCTCACAGAATTGGAGGGGGGTTAGATGCAAAAGCCGGGCTTCTTTTTGGATGGCCTCAGAGGATAACTTATAGGGGAGACAGATATTCATGTAAGTTCTCCTTCGTATAAAAATACAATATTGCAGGGAAGATGAATGGACGGATATGCACCTGCCCAATACATTCCCGGATGATTTACAGTACGATATACATAAGAGTGTACAGAATATTAGGCGGCCTGTCATTATAGTATAAACTGATTGACAGAGCAGCAGGTAGATAAAACAGGGTAGTTTATGCTATGCTGATATTAGAATTCATGGGAAACTGGTGCCGGGGCAGAAAGACTGTAATATACCTTAAAGCCTATTGCGGTGCTTGCTTGGGGCATGTATATCCATATGAACAACAATAATATTCAAGGAGGCAGTGTGAAAGATATGGAAGAAAAAGAATATCCCAGTATTAGTATGGAAAAGACAGGACGGTGGCTTAAGTTCATCTGCTATTATAAAAAAATTTCTGTCCGGCAGCTTTTAACGTGGCTTGGGTTGGGGTCCCCCCAGTCTGTATATAGCTGGTTCTGCGGGAGGACACTTCCGTCTCTTGACAATTTTTATGCGTTCAGCCAGGCCCTTGGCCTGTCTTTAGATGCGCTGATTGTGAACCATAGGGAATTTGTTCCGGCAGGATTTTCCAGAACAGCAGGAAGCGGGAACGCAAGGCTTTTTGCTTATAGGCTGCGATTCCCGCTGGATGACCTTTCAAGAAAACAATGAAAGGCTTTCAGAGAATAATTTATGATAAGTGATTCCGGCATCTGTGCCAGTGCGGCCAGTGCGGAGGCGGATGTAAAATCCCCTGCATGGGAAGGGCCGTGGCTGTCACTGCCGAAAATAACCGGATAGTGGAAATGCTTACAGAGATTTAATATCATCAGGTCATTAAATCGTGTGTCACCCCGGTAGCCGTCAGGCCGGAGGGAGCTGTCATTGATTTCAATGAGCACATTATATTTCATGGCGGCCCGGACTAACTGCAGATAGTCTACGGGATATTTAGTGTCATCACAGTGCCCCAGGATCCGGACGTTTGGATTTTCCATTGCCCTAATGTAGGCGGCAGTATTCTCTTCGATTGTACCAGGCTTCTTCACAGGTTTGTGGACACTGGCGATGGTGTAGTCAAGTTTATCCAGAATACTGTCCTCTAAGTCCAAGGTTCCATTGTTATCTAATATATTTGCCTCCGCGCCGTAAAGTATTTCTATCCCCAGACGCTTACGTGGGGCGCGGGAAAGACTGCGGAAATAAGAAGGCCTGCCGCCTCCGATTGTTGCGGGGCCATGGTCGGAGATCCCCAGCATTTTTAGATGTTTCGATACAGCTGCCTTTGCCATGTCTGTTATAGTGGCAGTGGAGCCATGCCCGCTGGCTATGGTGTGTGTATGTACGTCAAATTCAAAAAAAGACATAATCTAAGCCTTTCTAAAAATGAAATTATATAGGTGCAGGGCACCCTTTAGTTACAGTATGATAGATTATGGGAAGTTTGTCAACAAAAAATGAGGTATAGAAAGATTAATACCAATAAAAACAACAAAAAACATGTTGGTTTGTGTTGAGTTCACATATGAAAATCAGAATAAAAGTGTTGGTTCTCGTTGACTTATATATAGTCTTATACTATAATAGAAACAACTGGGTGAAAGATAGGCATTTTCGCAAAGTTGATATTGATTTATACTTTAAAGAAGATATTTTTCAGAAAGGAGAAAAAGAAGGATGGGATTATACACTTATGACAGCAGCGATATCCCAAAGTCGGAGCGGATTTCTAAGCTTGTTGAGAATTTGTATGCTAAGATGCCGGAGATAGAATCTGCCAGGGCGGTTTTGATTACCGAGTCTTATAAGCAGACTGAGAATGAGCCTATGATTATACGTAGGGCAAAGGCTTTCAGGTATATTTTAGAAAATATACCGATTGTCATACGGGATTTAGAGTTGATTGTCGGAAGCACGACGATTGCCCCCCGGGGATGCCAGACATATCCAGAGTTTTCCTATGAGTGGCTGGAAGAAGAGTTTGATACAGTGGAAAAGAGAAGTGCCGACCCGTTTTATATTTCAGATAAGACGAAGGCAGAACTGAAAGAGGCTAACGCATACTGGAAAGGGAAAACAACCAGTGAGCTTGCCACGGCCTACATGGAACCGGAGACATTGCTTGCCATGGAGCATAATATGTTTACCCCTGGCAATTATTTTTATAATGGCGTGGGACACGTCACTGTAAAGTATGGCGAGGTGCTGGAGATTGGATTCGCGGGCATCAGGCAAAAGGCCGAGGCGGAGATGGCATCTTTATGTCTGGCAGATGGAGATTATCAGAAAAGATCCAGATTCCTGGAAGCTGTTATCATCAGCTGTGATGCGGTGATTACATATGCAAGGCGGTACGCCAGGCTGGCCCTTAAAGAGGCTGAACAATGCACAGATACCGCAAGGAAGAAGGAACTGCTTGGGATTGCCCAGAATTGTGCGAATGTGCCGGAGAAGGGAGCGTCGGGATTCTACGAAGCTTGTCAGTCTTTCTGGTTTGTGCAGCAGCTTCTGCAGATTGAATCCAGCGGCCATTCTATTTCTCCTGGAAGGTTTGACCAGTATATGTATCCTTATTATAAGAAGGATTTAGAAGCTGGCAAGATCACAAGAGGATTCGCCCAGGAACTGATGGACTGTATCTGGGTGAAGCTCAATGACTTAAATAAATGCCGAGACGCTGCGTCTGCGGAAGGGTTTGCAGGATACAGCCTGTTCCAGAACCTGATTGCGGGCGGCCAGAATAAAGACGGGATTGATGTGACAAACGATCTGTCATTTATGAGCATTCAGGCATCTATGCATGTATTCCTGCCCCAGCCGTCCTTGTCTGTCAGAGTATGGAACGGCACGCCCCATGAATTCTTGGTGAAAGCGGCTGAGCTGACCCGCACAGGTATTGGCCTGCCTGCATACTACAACGATGAGGTGATTATCCCTTCTCTGATCAGCAGGGGGCTTACGTTGGAAGATGCAAGAGATTATAATATCATCGGCTGTGTGGAGCCGCAGAAAGCGGGGAAAACGGAAGGCTGGCATGATGCTGCATTTTTCAACATGTGCCGTCCTCTGGAACTTGTGTTTGGCAATGGGATGGATAAAGGCAGCCAGGTCGGGCCCAAAACAGGCAAAGTAGAAGATATGCGTACCTTTGAAGAATTCTACCAGGCTTATAAGATCCAGATGGATTATGCGATTAAACTTCTGGTGAACGCGGATAATGCCATCGATATGGCACATGCAGAACGGTGCCCGCTTCCCTTCTTGTCTTCTATGGTAGATGACTGTATGAAGAGAGGAAAGAGTGTACAGGAAGGCGGGGCTGTCTATAACTTTACAGGCCCTCAGGGATTTGGCGTTGCAAATATGGCAGATGCCCTGTATGCAGTGAAGAAGCTGGTTTATGATGAGAAGAAAATCAGCATGAAAGAGCTGAAGGATATGTTGGCCCTCAACTATGGCAAAGGCCTTGCAGAGGAAGATATGGTATCCATGGCAGCAGACGTGGCAGCAGGAATGAAGTCTGCTGGACAAGCTGTAGGGGAGCGGGAAATAGCTGCGATATTAAAGAGCATAGCCGCTATTTCAGAAGCACCTGAGGTTAAGGAGAAGGGCGAAAGGATTCTGAAGCTGATAGATGAGGTTCCGAAGTTCGGCAATGATATAGCAGAGGTAGATGCATTTGCAAGGGATGTGGCTTATACATATACAAAGCCGTTACAGAACTATAAGAATCCCCGGGGGGGGATTTTCCAGGCAGGCCTTTATCCGGTATCGGCCAATGTCCCCCTGGGCGCTCAGACTGGAGCCACGCCAGACGGGCGTCTGGCCCATACCCCTGTTGCGGACGGTGTGTCCCCCTCTGCAGGGAAGGATATAAATGGGCCCACGGCAGCGGCAAACTCTGTTTCAAGGCTGGATCATTATATTGCATCGAATGGTACACTTTTTAATCAGAAGTTCCACCCCTCTGCCCTGAGTGGGAGAAGCGGCCTTGAGAATTTTGTGGGACTTATCCGTTCTTATTTTGACCAGAAAGGAAGCCACATGCAGTTTAATGTAGTGAGCAGAGAGACGCTTTTGGACGCCCAGAAGCACCCAGAGCAGTATAAGCACCTGGTTGTAAGGGTTGCAGGTTACAGCGCACTGTTTACAACATTATCCAAGTCACTTCAGGACGACATCATACGAAGGACAGAGCAGGGGTTCTAATCGGAGAAAGGAAAGGCAGCATGAAGGACTTTTTGAAAGTAACAGGCCGTATCTTTGATATACAGCGATATTCAATCCATGACGGGAATGGCATACGGACGATCGTTTTTCTGAAAGGCTGTGTGCTGAGATGCCGCTGGTGCTGTAATCCCGAATCCCAAAGATATGGGATAGAGACAATGCTGGTGCAGGGAGAACCCAAGGTGATAGGGCGGGATGTGACTGTGGCTGAAGTGATGGAAACAGTAGAAAAAGACCGTCCATATTATAGGCGTACCAAAGGCGGCCTCACATTATCAGGGGGAGAAAGCCTCTGCCAGCCAGTCTTTGCCGCAGCCCTTCTTGAAGCTGCTAAGGAGGCCGGGATCAGCACGGCTATGGAGAGCATGGGGTGTGCTGACTATGAGGTGATTGATAAAATTCTCCCTAACCTGGATCAGTACTTATTAGATATTAAACATATGAATCCTCAAAAGCATAAGGAGTATACAGGGCGTTCTAACGAGTTAATGCTGGAAAATGCTATGAAAATTGCAAAATCCGGTATGACGGAACTCAGTATCCGCATTCCGGTCATTCCTGGCTTTAATGATACAGAAGCAGAGATCCGGGACATAGCAGAGTATACGGGGAAGCTGGGAAATGTAAAGAGGCTGCACCTTTTGCCATATCACAGGCTTGGACAGGATAAATATGCAGGGTTAGGCAGAGAATATCTGATGGGAGATGTCCTGCCGCCGTCAAATGAACTGATGGAGAGGCTGCTGCACACGGCAGAACAGGCTTCTGGAGTAGAATGTCAGATAGGAGGTTAGGAGAGGATGAGTTATGAACAGGCGCCAGAGAGAATTGTACAGGAGCTGGTTCCTGGTAAGGAGATTACAATTGCCCATCTGATTGCCAGTCCAGATATTACTTTGTACGAAAAGCTGGGACTTGACCCAAGAGTAGAATACAGCAAATCTGCTATTGGGGTGCTGACAATCAGTCCTGCGGAGACAGCTATCATTGCGGCAGATATTGCGATTAAGGCGGCGGGTATTGAACTTGGCTTTGTAGACCGCTTCAGCGGCACGCTGATTGTGACTGGGACAATATCAGAAACAGAGGCTTCTATTCGGGCGGTTCTGGATTATGTAAAGGAAAAGATGGGTTTTTCAGTATGTGAGATTACAAGGACTTGATCTTATGAAGAAGATTGTATTGATGGGCCGCAGCGAATGTGGAAAGACAACGCTGACACAGGCCCTGAAAGGTGAAAAAATCCAGTACCATAAAACGCAGTATGTAAATAATTTTGATGTTATCATAGACACTCCCGGGGAATATGCGCAGACAAAGCATCTTGGATATGCCCTCGCGCTGTATGCTTATGAGGCGGATGTGGTGGGCCTGCTTTTGTCAGCCACAGAGCCCTATTCGCTGTATCCCCCCTGCTGCACTGCAATGTGTAACCGTGAAGTCATAGGGATTGTCACAAAAATCCATGATCAAAAGGCGGATGTAGGACGTGCAGAGCGGTGGCTCAGGCTTGCGGGCTGCAAAAAAATCTTCTATGTAGATTCCAAAAACTACGAAGGTATTCCAGAAATATTGGAGTATTTAAAGGAAGAAGGGGATGTACTCCCCTGGGAAATGGAAGAAAGTGGAAGAAAGCCTGAAAGAACAACAAAAACAACATTAAAACAAGTTGACTGATGTGGGGTTGTGTGGTAACATCGAGTTATAAACAACATGAAACAAAAGTTTGTTTTAAGAATCCAAGGAGGAAAATAGGATGCAAAACGAATACGAAATCAAAAAAGAAATGTGTGAAATCGGTAAAAGAGTCTATAACCGTGGGATGGTTGCGGCAAATGACGGTAACTTTTCCGTAAAATTGAATGACAATGAATTTTTATGTACACCGACAGGTGTCAGCAAAGGGTTTATGACACCAGAATACATTTGTAAAGTAGATGCGGAAGGAAATGTTATCCAGGCAAACAAAGGATTCAGGCCATCTTCAGAGATTAAGATGCATATGCGTGTGTACAAAGAAAGGCCGGACGTTAATTCAGTAGTACATGCCCATCCGTTATATGCCACAACATTTGCTATTGCAGGTATTCCTCTTACACAGCCAATCATGCCAGAGGCTGTTATTGCACTTGGATGTGTTCCGATTGCAAAATACGGCACACCTTCTACAGTAGAAATCCCAGATGCAGTTTCAGAGCACCTTCAGTATTTTGACGCTGTACTCCTGGAGAACCATGGGGCACTTGCTTATTCAGATACCCTGCTGAATGCATATCACAAGATGGAGTCACTGGAGTTCTATGCACGCCTGCTGTATCAGTCAGAGATGGTCGGAGGGCCACAGGAACTGAACAAGGAGCAGGTGGAAAAATTATATGAAATCAGAAGGAAGATGGGACTGAAGGGCAAGCATCCTGCGAACCTGTGTCCAAATGCTAAGGCAGGCAAGCCAAGCTGCCATAGCTGTGGGGGCGGCTGCAGTGCTGAAGCGCCGGCGGCTGAAGCAAATGACGCTGATTTAGTAGCTTCTATCACAAAGAAAGTAATGGAGCAGCTTGGACTGTAAGCATTGACAGAAATGAGGACTGCTATGAATGAACAGGATATTTCCAACGCTGTGAGGGCGGTACTGGAACAGATGAAAGAAAATAGCTCTCATCCAGAAAAAGGACATGTATGTAAATGCAGCAAGCATAAGATGACATTGGAAGCCGCCAATGCCCTGATAGAGAAGGTCAGGGCGAAGGCTGCCGAGATGGGCGTTCGTGCAGTGGTCGCTGTATCAGACCAGGCGGGGCGTCCGGTTGCAGTCCAGAGTATGGATGGGGCCTACATAGCCAGTTTTGATATTGCAGTTAATAAGACATTTACTTCGGCGAGCCTCAAGATGTCAACGGAAGCGCTGAGCCATTTAAGCCAGCCGGGACAGTCCCTGTACGGGATCCAGTATACGAATAATGGGAAGATCGTAATATTCGGAGGTGGAGAACCGCTGGAAGCAGATGGTCAAATAATCGGTGCCTTAGGCGTGAGCGGTGGATCAGCAGAGGAAGATACTGCAATCGCAGCTTATGGCAAAGAAGTTTTCAAGGAGGTATTAGCGTGTCTGTAAATGAACAGATGGTGCAGGACATTGTGCAGGAAGTTATGGCCAAGATGCAGATCGCTTCTAGTGTATCCGAAAGCCATGGTGTATTTTCTGATATGAATGAAGCAATCGAGGCAGCTAAGAAAGCCCAGAAGATTGTATGCAGAATGTCTATGGACCAGAGAGAAAAAATCATATCCATTATCAGGACTAAAATTATGGAGCATGCAGAAATCCTTGCACGTATGGGCGTACAGGAAACTGGCATGGGCAATGTGGGCCATAAGATTTTGAAACATCAGCTTGTAGCTGAAAAGACCCCCGGGACAGAAGATATCACGACTACCGCATGGTCCGGGGACAGGGGGCTGACACTGATAGAGATGGGGCCCTTTGGTGTTATTGGGGCGATTACCCCGTGTACAAACCCCAGTGAGACAGTTCTCTGCAATACAATTGGTATGCTGGCAGGGGGAAATACAGTTGTATTCAACCCACATCCGGCAGCCATTAAAACATCTATATACGCAGTGAATCTGCTCAATGAGGCTTCTTTAGAGGCCGGCGGACCAGATAATATTGCATGTACTGTGGAAAAGCCTACAATGGAGACCAGCAGCATTATGATGAAGCATAAGGACATCCATCTGATTGCGGCGACAGGCGGGCCGGGAGTAGTTACAGCAGTACTTTCCTCTGGAAAAAGAGGGATAGGGGCCGGTGCGGGCAATCCTCCTGCGCTGGTGGATGAAACTGCAGATATCCGCAAGGCAGCGGAGGATATTGTGAATGGGTGTACCTTTGATAATAACCTTCCGTGTATTGCTGAAAAGGAAATCGTGGCAGTTGATTCTATAGTGGATGAACTGATGCACTATATGGTTTCTGAACAAGGCTGTTATCTGGCTTCAAAGGAAGAGCAGGATGCACTGACGGCAGTAGTGCTGAAGGATGGAAGGCTGAACAGGAAGTGCGTAGGCAGAGATGCCAAGACTCTTCTTGGGATGATTGGTGTTACAGTTCCAGATAATATCAGATGTATTACATTTGAAGGCCCTAAGGAACATCCGCTAATTGCAGAAGAACTGATGATGCCGATTCTCGGCGTGGTCAGGGCCAAGGATTTTAATGATGCGGTAGAGCAGGCTGTATGGCTGGAGCATGGCAACAGACATTCCGCACATATACATTCCAAGCACGTAGATAATATAACAAAATATGCAAAAGCGATCGATACAGCGATTCTTGTAAAAAATGGGCCTTCCTATGCGGCACTGGGATTTGGTGGAGAAGGCTTCTGTACCTTCACTATTGCAAGCAGGACAGGTGAGGGACTTACGAGTCCAAGCACATTTACAAAGAGAAGACGCTGTGTTATGACAGACAGCCTATGTATTCGCTAAGACAGGAGGAAAGAAAATGGAAATGAATTCTGCAAATGTAGAGGCAGTTGTAAAGCAGGTACTGGAAAGTATGCTGGATAAGAAGGTTGCTCCTGCAGCAGGCGCAGCAGGCCAGGCAATTCCGAACACTGCCCATGTTGCAATGCTGACAGCGCTGGAACATTATGATATCAAGGAATATCCGATGCCGCCAGTTGGGGATGGGGATATCCTTGTAAAGGTAGAGGGGTGCGGTGTGTGCGGTACAGATGCACACGAGTTCAAAAGAGACCCATTTAGCCTGATTCCAGTTGTTCTCGGCCATGAAGGAACTGGCGAGATCGTAAAGATGGGTAAAAATGTCAAGGTTGACAGTGCAGGAAAATCACTGAAAGTCGGTGACAAAGTGGTTACTTGTATGATCTTTAAAGACAACCCGGATATTACAATGTTCGATTTGAACAAACAGAATGTGGGAGGCGCTGATGTATATGGCCTTCTTCCTGATGATGATATACATCTGAATGGATGGTTTTCTGACTATATCTTGATCCGTGAAGGTTCTACAGTGTTTAATGTAAGCGATTTAGACCTGAAATCAAGAATCCTTATTGAGCCATGTGCTGTATTAATCCACGCAGTAGAAAGAGCCAAGACAACAGGTATTCTGAGATTTAACAGCCGTGTCGTTGTACAGGGATGCGGGCCTATCGGTTTGATCTGTATTGCCATTCTGCGTACGATGGGAATCGAGAATATTGTGGCAGTTGACGGGGAGCAGAAGCGTCTTGATTTTGCGAAAAGAATGGGTGCTGAGAAGTCTGTTAACTTTAAAGACCATAAAGGCATAGAGGCCCTTGCGGCAGGAGTGGAAGAAGCATTTGGCGGATATCCGGCAGACTTTGCGTTCCAGTGTACAGGATCTCCGGTGGCACACGCCAATATTTATAAATTTATCAGAAACGGCGGCGGCTTATGTGAGCTTGGATTCTTTATCAATGGCGGGGATGCGACTATTAATCCTCACTTTGACCTTTGCTCTAAAGAAATCACCTTGGTTGGATCCTGGGTATATACTCTGAGAGATTATGCCACAACATTTGATTTCCTCAAGCGGGCAAAGGCAATCGGACTTCCCATGGACGACCTCATCACACATGAGTATCCGCTGGAGCAGATTAATGAGGCACATCAGACAAATCTGAAAATGGAAGGCCTGAAAATAGCGATAATTAATAAATAGCAGCAATCCCAAGAAGGAGAATTGATATGGGAGAAGCAGTAGGGATGTTGGAAGTGTTCGGGTTGGCCACCGCATTTGCGGCAGCAGATGCAGGCTGTAAAGCGGGGAATGTCAGCCTTGAGACTTTTGATAAGAATAAACCGGCAAATGCGGATGAATTACCTGTTCCACTGATTGTAATGGTTAAGTTCAGAGGCAGTGTGTCCGATGTCAGTGCAGCGCTGGAAGCTGCAAAGGCAAAGGCAGAGTCACTGGCTGGAGTGGTGGCTGAATACGAGATTGCAAGGCCCACAGTGGATACGGAGAAGATGCTGAAGCTGAGCGGTTTAGATAAAGGTAAACCAAATAAAATATTTATAGAAGAAGTGTAGGAGGAGAATAAAATGGCACAACAGGCATTAGGAATGGTAGAGACAAGAGGACTTACGGCTGCAATTGAGGCGGCTGATGCAATGACAAAGGCAGCTGAGGTTACATTGGTAGGGACAGAGAAGATTGGTTCCGGACTTGTAACAGTTATGGTCCGTGGGGATGTTGGAGCTGTTAAGGCTGCAGTTGAAACAGGGGCAGACGCGGCAGGAAGGCTGGGCGAGCTGGTTGCCACACATGTAATTCCAAGGCCACATGATGATGTGGAGAAAATTCTTCCTACAGTATAGGAGAAGTAAAGGAGCAGTCTCATGGGACAGGCATATGGATTTTTTGAAATCCCTAGTGTAACAGCGGCAGTGGTGGCCATAGATATTATGTGTAAGACAGCAGAGGTACAGCTTGTTACCTGGGAGAAAAAGTTAGGTGGAAGACTTGTTACAATTATCATCCGCGGAGATGTGTCTGCTGTAACGCAAGCCATTGAAACTGCTGCAGCAAATGGAATTAAAGAACCCGTAGCGCATGTGGTGATAGCAAGTCCCCATGAAGAGGTCATCAAGCTAATCAATAACAGCGCAAACCGTATAAGCTAGGAGGCAGTCAGATGGCGGAAGAAAATAAACCAACAGGCGAAGAGAAAGCCGCAGGAGCAGCCCAGAAGGGCACGGCGAAATCTTCCGGTGCGGCAAAGGGCACTGCAAAAAAGACAGGCGGAGCTGCAAAAGCTGCATCCACTAAGAAAACCACTACAGCAAAAGCGCCGGCCAAGACCATCCAACGGGTAAAGCAGACGGCGCAGCAGGCGGAGCAGGTAGAAGATAAGATTCAATTAAAGGAGGAAAAAAGAATGTCACAGGAAGCATTAGGAATGGTAGAAACAAGAGGTCTGGTAGCATCAATTGAAGCAGCAGATACAATGCTTAAGGCTGCAAACGTTGTGTTAGTAGGGACAGAGAAGATTGGTTCCGGCCTTGTAACAGTTATGGTCCGCGGAGATGTGGGAGCAGTAAAATCTGCAGTTGAATCAGGCGCAGAAGCGGCAGGAAGGCTTGGAGAATTAGTAGCTACACATGTAATCCCAAGGCCACATACAGATGTTGAGAAAATTCTTCCGGCAGTGAAATAATAACTTTCAGCTGACATTTTACAGGGCGCTGCCCCAAAATGGGAAGTGATGCAGAGATATGGTTCCGCCAATTTGTGCGGCTCTGTGGCATGGGACATTTTGAGGCAGCTCTTGTAAATATTTGATGAGGAGAATTGATATGGATAACAGTAATGTAGCAATGATAACAAAAATGGTTCTGGAAGCAGTGGAGAGGCAAAAATCATCAGATGATACAGGATATATGGTGCCAATCGGCGTATCCGCAAGACATGTCCATCTGACACAGGAGCATGTGGAAGCTTTATTCGGGGAAGGCTATCAGCTGACCAGGAAAAAGGAACTGATGGGCGGCCAGTATGCTTCCAATGAGCTAGTTACAATCGTAGGCCTGAAGTTAAGGGCCATAGAAAATGTTAGGATCTTAGGACCAGTAAGAAGTAAGTCACAAGTAGAGATTTCTGCTACAGACGCTATACGCCTTGGCGTAAAGGCTCCCATCAGAGAATCCGGAAATGTTGCTGGTTCAGCTGCGATTGCGGTGGTTGGGCCTAAAGGCGCGATTTATTTGGATGAAGGCTGTATTATTGCAAAGAGGCATATCCACATGTCTCCCAAGGACGCAGTGGCAGCCGGAGTCCATGATGGCGATACAGTATCTGTCAAGGCAGATAATGAAAGAGGTACTGTATTTAACCATGTGCAGATCCGTGTGGATGACAGCTTTACCCTCGAAATGCATATAGATACTGATGAGGCAAATGCGGCGAAGATTGTTACGGGAGATACAGTCAGGATTATTAAATAGGGGCAGTGTACCGGCAGGCAAAGAGCCGGTACACCCTTCTTTTTTGGCGGCCTCCAGAGTTGCCATAGAAAAGGCTGGCTAATAGAATGCCCCGTATCTGTGCCCAGGCGGGCAAATCCACAGATTTTGGGCGGAATGAGACTTAGCTGCAGGAGGAGAAGATTATGCTGATAGGAAAAGTAAAGGGAAGTGTTGTATCAACACGCAAATGCGAGAATTTAGTCGGCAATAAATTTATGATTGTAGACGTCCTGGAGCATATGCAGACTGGGGCAAAACAGCTTATTGCCATTGATAAAATCGGAGCGGGCATAGGGGAGTATGTACTAGTGGCGCAGGGAAGTGCGGCACGGATTGGCTCTGGCATGCCTGATGTGCCTGTTGACGCTGCCATTGTAGGAATTATTGACGATGGTACAGGACTGGAGTAGTGGGATGATGGAAATACAAGAATTGAGCAGCCTATTGCAGCAAAGTGGCATTGTTGGTGCAGGTGGTGCAGGATTTCCAACCTATGCAAAGCTAGACAAGCGCGCAGATACTATCATTCTCAATTGTGCAGAGTGTGAACCATTATTGAGGTTACATAGGCAGCTCCTGGAAAAATATGCCAGGGAAATTGTCCGTACATTTCATATGATTGGCCAGGCTGTGGAAGCCAGGGATATCATTATCGGCATTAAGAAAGCTTATAAGAAAACCATTGAAGCGCTGGAGGATGTAATCGGAGATTATCCAGGGGTCAGGCTTGGACTTTTAGAGGAAGTGTATCCTGCCGGGGATGAAGTTGTACTGATTTATGAAGTGACCGGAAAAGTAGTCAGGCCCGGAGGACTTCCAATTGAAAGTGGCGTGGCTGTATTTAATGTAGAAACGGTTTATAATATATATAGGGCAGTCAGTCAGGAAGCTCCGGTTACAGATAAACTGGTGTCCGTTGTTGGGGAAGTAAAGGCTCCAGTAACGGTGCGTGTCCCCCTAGGGACTTCCATTGACGAGACTGTGCAGATGGCAGGCGGCATTACAGTGGAAAACCCGGCATACTTTATTGGCGGCCCTATGATGGGGTTCATTGGCGGCGGCCTTTGGCCCGTAACCAAGACTACCAATGCAGTCCTTGTTTTGCCGGAGGAGCATTTGATTATCCAAAGGAAAATGCGAAAGGCATCCATAGACCTGAAACGTGCGGCAGCATGCTGCTGTCAGTGTACTATGTGTACAGATTTGTGCCCCAGACATCTCCTGGGACATCCCATTGAACCTCATTTATTTATGCGTGCAGCTACTTGTAAGGACATACAGAAGCCAGACATATTTATCAATACAATGTTCTGCTCTTCCTGCGGCCTATGTGAGATGTATTCCTGTATGCAGGGATTGTCACCCCGCAGCCTGATGGCTGAGTATAAGGCAGGACTTAAAGCTAATGGGATAAAGCCGCCCCAGGATGTAGTGCCGGAAGCAGCGGGCAAGGAGAGGGAGTACCGGAAAGTCCCTATGCAGCGTCTTATGGCACGTTTAGATCTGGATAGATATGACAGGGAAGCGCCCTTGGACGAGGAGCCTGTTTCCGTGAAAAGAGTAAAAGTCCTTTTAAGCCAGCATATCGGAGCGCCGGCCCTGGCTATTGCCAGCATAGGCGATGAGGTAGAAAAGGGGCAGATGATTGCTAAACCAGGCACAGGATTGAGCGTGGGGATCCACGCGAGTATCAGTGGGACGGTTACGGAGGTAAGTGAGAAATACATCATAATAGAAAAGCAGGAAGGACGTGCAGGTAAATGAGCAAGGCAATTGGAATGGTAGAATATAAGACTGTTTCAGCAGGGGTGGTAGCAGCAGATGCCATGGTCAAGACTTCCGCAGTGACAATTATAGAGGCACAGACAGTCTGTCCTGGAAAATATATTGTGATTATATCAGGGGACTTAAGCGCTGTAAACGCTGCCGTTGAAGTATCCCGGACCGTGTATGGGAAGCACCTGATTAACAGTTTTATACTGGGAAATCCTCACGAGTCAATATTTCCTGCTATTTATGGCACTACAGGAATCGAAGCAGTTTCTGCCCTCGGCATTATGGAAACATATGATGCCACATCTATAATTGTTGCGGCCGATGAGGCGGCTAAAACAGCAATTGTGGATTTGATTGAGCTTAGGATTGCCCGGGGAATGTGCGGTAAATCATATTTGATGCTCACAGGTGAGATCGCTGCAGTGGAGGCGGCCATTGAACGGGCAAAATCAGCCGCTGCAGTGGAAGGTATGTATTTGGATTCGTCTGTGATCGCACATCCAGATGAACAGATACGCAGGGCAATATTGTAGGGATTTACGACTGACATAAAGTGACCGGGAGGCGATGCGATGCTTGCGATAGAGAGACGGAATGAAATATTAGAAAAGCTGCAGGCTGAACGGCGTGTGGTGGTAAGTGAACTGAGCCAGATTTACGAAGTGTCGGAGGAGACCATACGCAGAGATCTGGAAAAGCTTGTAAATGATGGCTTTGCCATCAAAAGCTATGGCGGTGCGGTTATCAATGAAAGTATAAATATAGATTTGCCCTTTAATATTCGGAAAAATCATAATGTGATTGGCAAACAGTACATCGCTGAGGCCATAGCGTCCAGGATTCATGACGGCGAAAGTGTTATGCTAGATGCAAGTTCCACGGCTGTATATGTTGCCAAAGCACTGAAAGGGAAAAAAAATCTGACATTGATTACTAACTCAATAGAAATTATTGTGGAGCTGTTTGATGTGCCAGATTTGACTGTACTTTCCACCGGAGGCGTATCAAGAGGCGGTTCTTTTGCCCTTGTGGGGCCCCAGACTGACAAAATGCTGCGTTCCTATCATGTGGATAAAGCTGTAATATCCTGTAAAGGATTTGACCTTTCATCTGGAATTACAGATTCTGACGAACTTCTCGCCAATAATAAGAAAACAATGCTGGATTCGGCAAAGGAGAAGATATTAGCCGTGGACAGCAGTAAATTGGGGAAAACAGCTTTTACAGTTGTGGGAATGCCTGAAGATATTACAACAGTTGTTACAGATAAAAGACCTCCGTCAAAGTGGCTGCAGGTATTTAAAGAATTAGGGATAGAGTGTATCTATCCAGAATAGAGGAAAGCACTATGAAGAGCTTTGATATAAAGACAAAAATTTATTTTGGAGATCAGGCCTTAGACCGCCTGACTGAGATTCCGTATAATAAAGTACTGGTCATTACTGACCCGTTTATGGCACAGAGTAATATGATTAATCTGATTCTGGATCCCCTGAAGAAGGGAAAGATTCAGTATGATATTTTTAAGGATGTTGTGCCGGACCCTCCCATTGAGAAGATCAGTGAGGGCGTTAAAAAGATGCTGGAGTATAGGCCCGATGCTATTGTGGCAGTTGGGGGAGGTTCAGCTATAGATTCATCTAAATCTATCCGTGAGTTTGCACTCCGTGTAGATAATTATGGTGATGTGGGTTTAATAGCAATTCCCACGACAAGCGGAACAGGTTCAGAGGTAACTTCGTTTGCAGTTGTGTCTGATCCGGCGGAACAAATGAAATATCCTCTGGTGTCAGAAAAATTGACTCCGGATGAGGCTATATTGGATGCTGAATTGGTAAAAAGCGTCCCTCCTGCTATTACGGCAGATACAGGGATGGATGTGTTCACCCATGCTTTGGAGGCCTGTGTAAGTACAAATAGAAATGATTTTTCCACTGCACTTGCCGAGAAAGCCATAGAGATATGTGGTGTGTTCCTTCTCAGGGCATATCTGGACGGCAACGATACACATGCAAGACAGAAAATGCATTCAGCTTCCTGCTTGGCAGGCCTGGCTTTTAATTCAGCGTCATTAGGACTGAACCATGGGATGGCCCATCAGCTTGGGGCCAGGTTCCATATACCCCATGGGCGGGCCAATGCAATGCTGCTTCCGCATATTATTGAGTTCAACAGTGACATAAATAAACACAGTAAGAGCCGTTCAGAGTATCTTCCGGCTGTTAAGAGATATTCCACAGTAGCCCAGTTATTGGGGTTGAGCAGTTATAATAAGATTATGACCGTCAGATCTCTTGTGAACTGGGTACAGTTTATGCTAAAGGAAATGGATATCCCATTGTCGATTTCTCAGATGGAAAAGATTTCGGAGGAAGAGTATTTTGCAGCTATTGACCAGATGGCAGATGCGGCGCTGGCAGATGGGTGTACAGTGACAAATCCCCGTGTTCCCAGAAAAGCTGATGTAGTAGAGATATATAAAAACTTGTGGTAGAATAGGCAGACGGAAATCTGGACAAGAATACATAAACTGCTGTAAATTGAATTTTCATATAGGATGGTTGTGCCCATTGACGGGGCATGGCATTCCAGTGATGATGTTCATTTTGCAGCAGTTTTTTACTGTTTTCCAGGAGAAAGTTATATAATAGAGGGTGGGAATATTGAAGAGTCTGAAGAAAGTATGGTTGGCATTTTTCTTAATACTGGCAGTTGTGGCGGTGAAAATATCAGATGTAAAGGTTGTCCAAGGAGTAGAGAACCTACAGGAAGCAGCAGACAGCATATCTTACCGCACTCATGTGCAGACATACGGGTGGCAGGACTGGGTGAGCAATGGGGGGATGAGCGGGACAAGCGGCCAGGCGAAGCGCTTGGAGGGTATTGAAATTAAGTCAGATTATAGGGAAGGTATCCGTTACCGTACCCATGTCCAAACCTATGGATGGCAGGACTGGGTGAGCAACGGGGAGATGAGCGGAACCAGCGGCCAGGCAAAACGCCTGGAGGCGATCCAAATCGAGCTGACAGGGGACATGGCCGAAAAGTATGATATTTATTACCGTGTACATGCCCAGACTTTTGGATGGATGGGATGGGCCAAAAATGGGGGATATGCTGGAAGTGCAGGGTATGCGAAACGTCTAGAAGGCATTGAGATACGACTGGTTGAAAAGGGGGCGGATGTACCGGGGAGCATGGAAGGGGCCTACAGGCATCCGTTTGTAGAGTACCGCACTCATGTGCAGACATACGGATGGCAGGACTGGAGACGGGATGGCGCAATGAGCGGGACAAGCGGCCAGGCGAAGCGCCTGGAAGGGATTCAGATAAAACTAATGAATCAGGAATTTGGCGGAGATATCCGCTATAGGACCCATGTGCAGACTTATGGATGGCAGGACTGGGTGAGCAATGGGGAGATGAGCGGAACAAGCGGCCAGGCAAAACGCCTGGAGGCGATCCAAATCGAGCTGACAGGGGACATGGCAGCGCAGTTTGATATCTATTACCGAGTACATGCCCAGACATTGGGGTGGATGAGGTGGGTTAAGAATGGCACCCAGGCCGGTACTGTGGGTAAGGGGAAACGTCTGGAGAGTATTGAAATCCAGATTGTACCAAAAGGAGGGGATGCTCCAGGAACAACAGACATTGTGACGGCTCCCAATGCATATGTATTAGATGCCCAGACAGGTAATGTGATATATGACAAAAATGGTGAGAATCCAATTGCTCCGGCCAGCACCGCTAAAATGTTGACAGCGCTGACGGTATTGGAGTATTGTCTGCCAGAAGAGGTTGTGGCTGTTGGCAGTGAGTTAGATAAAGTCCCGGCAGATTCCTCCAGGGCATGGCTGCAGTACAATGACAGGATGACTGTACGACAGCTATTAGAGGCATTATTACTGCCATCAGGGAATGATGCTGCCTATACAGCAGCGGTCTATGCAGGGCAGAAAATATCAGGAGAACAGATTTCTATAGATGAGGCCGTTCAGGTATTTATGGAAGCTATGAATACCAAAGCAACAGAAGCAGGTGCGGTATCTTCTTATTTTGTAAGGCCGGATGGGTATGATATAGAAGGCCAGTACACGACCGCAAAAGATCTGGCCCTAATTGGGAAGAAGTTCTTGGAAAATCCTATTCTTATGGAGATTTCAGGTATTTACAGTGTCAGAGAAACTTTTGAAAATGGAAAAAATATGACATTCACAAATACAAATGAACTGATAAATCCTAAAAGTACATATTATTATTCCCCGGCAATTGGTATAAAAACAGGAAATAGTGCAAATGCAGGAAGTGGACTTGTATCGGCGGCTGTGATTAACAACACAACATATATCTGCGTAGTAATGGGGGGAACCCCAGATGGTAGATATCAGGACAGCCTGAATGTTTTTTATGATCTAGAAACTGGATGGGGTATTCAGTAGGAGAGACTGCGCCATAATGCGCTGTACCCATCTGACTGTCCTGCCTGACAGTGTGTTTTAGCCAAACTAAATTTGTCTGGCAGTCTAACCGCTATGCCCATAGTTTGGCTGGAACATACCGATAATTGTGACAATCAGCAAGGTACATGATTCATCAGACATTCTGCAGGAGGTTTACTTTCTGGCAGCCGATAATTTTTCGAGGGCATATTCCAGCTCCTTGGAAAACCAGATAAGCATCTCCTGGTAGATCTGTTTTTTTATATCACAATTCTCAACACCACAGAGATATTTTGGGGTGAGGGCGGGGGTTTCCTCCTGTTTTATTCTGATATAGAGTGTCCTGAGTAAATTGGAATTTTGTGTATTTACAGTATCCAAATACTTTTCGACCTTTTTTGGGTCTCCTTTTGTGATTGCTATTTCAAATGCACGTCGCATTGCGCGTTCTACGCGGGAGGACGTTGTATCTCTCCGGCGGGCAATTTCATGATAAAGTGCACAGACCTTCCCATCTGTATAGTAGGAATCGGTGTCAAATATCTCCATAGCATCGCAAATGTAGGTAAATCCCTTGATACTAGCGGGAATCCCGATGCATAGTAGTGTGTCAACTACATCCTTCTTCATCATTTTTTCCTCTCTTTCCTTTATTGATCACGATATCAGGCTATATTTATTTTATTCCCACAAGTAACCAGCTAACGGATATGTTCACTTGTCCGTTTGGCGGCTGCCGCGAGGGTCTAATACCCCGATGGCCTGCATCACTGCTAGTTTGACGCCCCGTATGCTTGCATCGGGGTCTCTAACTAAGTATAACTCACAATGCAACTATTATATGTCTATATACAACAATTGTCAATAACTTTTTGTTGACAATGTACAAGTTTTAATTTACTATGAGAAATGATCGCGGGACCAATAAGCCATATGCCATATGTTTATACAAAAATATAGGCGTATTCCCTCCATATATGCAGGGAATTGAAAAGGTAAATGTCGCTGGTTCCCGTTTCAAGCAGTATTCAATAAACCAGAAAGGATTATAAAAAATTGAAAGATCGTATAAAGCTTATCAGAAAGAATGCCGGTATGACCCAGCAGGAATTCGCAAAGCGTATTGGGGTTTCCAGAAATACTATTGCCACTTATGAGACAAGTGTGAGGGTTCCGATTGATGCAATACTTATATCCTTATGCCGGGAATTTAATGTGGATGAAACGTGGCTTAGAACTGGAAAAGGGGAAATGTATGTAGAGACAAGCCCAGATGTGAAACTATCCCAATGGTTTGGGCGGCTGCTGTGTGAGGATCCGGCTTCGTTTAAGAAACAGTTTATACTTACATTGAGCGAACTCACAGAAGGTGAATGGGGTGCTCTGCAGAAATTAGTTGACGCTCTTATTTCCAAAAGGCCTTCTGTTTAAACATTGCCGAGCAGCGCTTTTATAAATTCATAAATACATTTAAGCTGCGCTTGGTTCGCCTTTTTAATTAATTGAATAATTTGAAGTTTCTTGTCCATACTTCCTCCATACCCCAAATATATTATTACTCAACATAACGTTATCAGTCTACGATATGTAGGGATAAAAGTCAATCTAATTTTACAAATTTCTTGTAAAATATGTTGAATTTCAAAGAAATTTGTAGTAAACTTGGTAATATAAAAGTGGGAAGGAGGCTTTATATGGCCATTGGTGGGAGATTGCGCAAACGCCGTGTGGAGATGGATCTTTCTAGGAATAAGCTTGCCGAAATGGTCCATGTCACACCCTCAGCTATAGCAAATTATGAGAATGGAGTGAGCTATCCTAAGCCAGATATACTTATCTCCTTGATTATTGCTCTTGAAGTAGATGCGAACTACCTATACCAGGACTACTTGTCAAATAATACGATCCGCAGGATATATGGCAATGAACTTTCCGAGGAAGAGAAGGAAGCTGTGGCAAAATATAGGTATTTGACGAAAAATGGCAAGCGTCTAGTAAGAATGATCATAGATGAAGAATATATGCGTATACAGGCTGAAGACTGGACAACGCTGCCTTGTTGGCAGCCTGGGAGCAGGGTCAACAATACTGGATTTATTTTGCAGGATATGGCCCAGACTATAAGGATTCCTAAAATGTATCTGCCGGGGGAGACGGATTTCTGCCTGCAGATACAGATTGACCGTTATGAGCCTATATTTCAAAAATATGATGTGATAGCTGTAAAGGGGGGCAAGGTCAAACATAATGAGATGGGGATTTTCTCTCTGAATGACGTGTGTTATATCAGAGTCCTGTGTAAAGATGGAGACTCTATACGTCTTAGGGCGCTCAATGTTATGGATCCTGAAATTGAAGTGGCAAAAGATGACCGGTTTCGCTGCATTGGGAAAGTTTTAGGGAAAGTCTATGGGACATATGAAATTAAGGACAACTAGTCTGAATATATATCTTATTGGATATTAGCAGTTCAGTAAGGCATAAAAAAACATAACTTAATATATGTGATGTTTGTATTTTTGATTGGATTGTACTAAAATAATACTGAGCGGTATATACTTTTTGATACTTCGTATAGGAGAATAGGATGGATGAGAAAGGAAGATGGTTTGGTTTCTGACTATCGGGGACCTTTTATTGTGAGAGGAATCCAGATTATTTTTATTTCTGGTATAATTATTGTGGCGCTACTGGTTTCAGTCTGGAATGCATTAGGACTGAAAGATGCATTGAACCGCAGGACCCAGGAGTATTTGAATGATAAGACATCGCAGATGACAGGGACTATACATGATTCAATTCAGTTTAATATAGATTCTCTGTTAATGATTGCAGATTCAGTTGGACAGATCAGAAGCTTCCAGGAAGGCCAGAACCTGCAGGAGTTTTTAGAAAGAAAAGCGCGGATCTTGGATTTTGATTCTGTGATACAGATCGACAGAGAAGGGGGCGGGGTATCCTCCAACCCAGATTCATCTGTAAAGCATGACATACTGTGCGATTTGCCCAGCGTGCAGGCCTCTTTTGAGGGAGAAGTCTGTACAAGTTATCTGGGCGGCCAGGAGATTTTTTATTCTGTCCCAGTATATGTACAGGATGAAGTCTCAGATGTAATTGTGGGCATACGCAGTAAGGAGAGTATGCAGGAGATGATCGACTCCAAAAGCTTTGATGGACGTACCTTAAGCTGTATTATTGACAGCAGCGGCCAAGTTGTACTTTCCCCCAGCGACCTGAAACCCTTTCTTCAGTTAGATGATTTGTTTAAGAGTGACCAAGATGGGGAACTGGCTTTAGAGATAGAGAACATGGGCGAGAATATGGAGGAGGGGAAGGAGGGCATTCTGGAGTTTGCCTCCAGCACCCAGGAGGACTTATTCCTGTCCTACAATTCGCTTGGTGTGAATGACTGGTTTTTACTTACGATTATACCCAATGACCTCATATCAGGAGGGTCAGAGGCATACATTTTACGATTCTATCTGATTTTAGGATTCATGTCCCTGGTGTTCCTTGCATTTATAATAATGGTATTTCACTTATTCAATGAGAGCCGCAGGAGGCTGGAGCATTTTGCTTTTCTCGATGACGTGACGGGAGGGATGAATAATGCAGCTTTCCAGCTGAAATACCGGGAGGCCTCCCAGTCCATGAAACCCTTTAGCTATACAATCGTTATGCTGGATGTGAAGGGGTTCAAGCTGGTGAATGAAATGTTTGGCATAGATGGAGGAAATCATATGCTTTCTTACATCTATGAAGTGATCCGGCATTACATAAATGCAAAGGATAATGAGTTTGTGGCCCGGAGTGAGTCAGATCATTTCTTTTTATGTATGAAAGAGTGTGAGCCGGTCATGATCCAGACAAGGCTGAATCAGATTATTAAAGAAGTAAATGCTTTCCGCAATACGGACGTATCCCCATTCCCAGTTGTTTTCCAGCAGGGGGCATGCATTATTAATGATCCTGGACAGGAAATAACGATTCTTCAGGACCGGACGAGAATTGCATATCAGAGCATGGAAAATGAAAGCTGTGAAAAATGTATTTTTTACGATGATATATTCGCAGAGAAGATCAAGAAAGAGCAGGAGCTCAACGCTTTGTTTGAGGAGTCTCTGAAGAACAATGATTTCCAGGTTTATCTGCAGCCTAAGATTAGTACGAAGGATAGTATGGTGGCAGGGGCAGAGGCGCTTGTGCGTTGGGTTCATCCTCAGAAGGGGATGATTTTCCCTTCCGATTTTATTCCGTTATTTGAAAAGAACGGCAAAATATGCCGCTTAGATTTGTATATGTTTGAATCTGTATGCAGGCTTATTGATGACTGGAGGAACAGGGGGCGGGAATTGGTTCCGATTTCAGTCAACCTGTCCAGGCAGCATTTCCAGTATGAGGGATATTTGGAACCTTTTGCCAAGGTTGCTCGGAAATACAACATTCCTGAGGGGATCATTGAATTAGAGCTGACGGAGTCCACCTTTTTTGATGACAAACAGATTAATATAGTAAAAGAAGGCATTAGCCAAATGCATAAATTAGGGTTTAAGTGCTCACTGGATGATTTCGGCTCTGGATTTTCTTCATTGGGACTTTTGAAAGAGTTTGATGTGGATGTTCTGAAATTAGACAGGCGGTTTTTCCTGGATATGTCCAGAAAAAAGGCAAAGGATGTGATTTCCTGTCTGATTGAACTGGCTGCAAAGCTCCACGTTAAAACTGTGGCAGAGGGGATTGAGGAACTCTGGCAAGTGGAATATCTGCGCCGGGTAAATTGTGATATGATTCAGGGATATGTATATTCTAAGCCGCTGCCAGTAAATGAGTTTGAGAGATGGACGGACAGAAAACAACAGGCTTAAAATGTCTGGTATAGGTAAGCTGGCTGTTATGGCTTAGATAATTGAAAATAACGGGGCAGCCGCCTGCCCCATTTAGCAGTGTGTTTCATCTGGATTTAATCAGCGCAGTAGGATGCGGACGATAATTTGGATGGAACACACTGTTAATGTGGACAGTCAGGCACACGAGGGATTGGGGGCATACTAGTTGCACCGTAGGATGGGTATTGTAGAAAGTAAACCTGGAGTATATTCCCCATGGCCTGTGGGGTGTTTTGTAAATTGGGGATTATGGAAGGCTTGAAGGCGTGGAATTTACTCTACATGGATTACACTTACCGGGCAGTTATCTGCGGCTTCCTGCGCAGTACTTTCTGTATCAGATGTAATTTCAGCAGTAACCTCCGCCAGGCCGTCATCGGCCATACTAAATATTTCTGGACAGGTTCCAGCACAGAGTCCACATCCGATACACCCGTCTCTGTCAATGGTAGCTTTCATGATAATATCTTTCTCCTTTCACAGACATTTTACCCGGCAGTCTTTTAGTGGGCAGGTTTACAAGTATAGCTGTCCAGACGGCCGTGTATATATAGTATGTCCCGTAAACAGGAGATTTAGTAGCAGTTTCTTCCAAAAAATACATATTTTTAATATAACGAAGGACTTATAGGAGATTTTTTACTGTTTGTGCCGCCGCTTGAAGGCGAAGAAAGGGAAAGTCATTATGGTAGAGATAAATCAGGAACGATGTGTTGGCTGTGGCGCCTGTGCCAGAGACTGTTTTGGCAAGGCCATACGCATGGCAGACAATAAAGCATCTATTATAAGGGAGTGTATGCAGTGTGGCCACTGCGTGGCATTATGTCCTGTAAAGGCAGTTTCAATTCCAGAGTATGATATGGAAGGTGTGGAGGAGTATAATCCACAGACGTTCCATGTTGAACCTGAAAATTTGCTGCATGCTGTCAAGTTCAGGAGGAGTATCCGTAATTACAGGCAGGATAAGATTGAGAGAGACAAGGCAGGACGTGTGTTGGAGGCCGGCCGTTATACGGCTACTGCAAGGAACATGCAGGACTGTACTTTTATTTTTGTCCAGAATACTCTGGAAGAGTTCAGGGAACTTTTGTGGGGGCAGATGCCGGAAGTAGTGGCGCAGCTGCATAAAAATGCGCCGGCATATGCAAGAATATTTGGCCGTTTCTATGAGAACTGGAAGAAAGATCCCTGTGATGATTCTCTTTTCTTTCATGCGCCGGCTTTTTTGGCGATTGCGTCAGACAACCCATTGGATGGAGGACTTGCAGCAGCCAATATTGAGAATATGGCAGTGGCTGAGGGACTGGGGGTTTTATACAGCGGTTATCTGATGCGGATAGTAAATAGCAGTACCCAATTAAAAGAATGGCTTGGCATGGAGGATAAGACAGCTTCCTGCTGTATGCTTCTGGGGTATCCTGCTGTGTCCTACAGAAGGACGGCCCCCAGGGGGAAGGGGCATATTGTCTGGAAATAATAAGGCCAGGCAGGTGCAGGCTTACAGTTCCTTTTTCCAGTGGCCTGCCGTATGCATTTCTACGATCCCCTGTATTCCACAGCTGACCATTTCTGCTATGGCAGATTCAGTATAAAAGGCCATATGCTGTGTCATGGCTACATTGGGGAACTGCCGCAGATAGGCCATATCCCGGTTTGCAATGATATCGTTAATCCGGCTTTCGTGATAAATGGAACGTTCATCTTCAAAAACATCCAGGGCTAATGCCCCTATTTTTTGGGACTCAACCCCATGGATCAGCGCCCTGCGGTCCATAAGCTCCCCACGGGCCGTATTTATTAGAATTACGCCGTCTTTCATGGCCTGGAGAGATTTCTCATTAACCATATATTTTGTGGCGTCTGTCAGGGGAAGATGGAAGGTGATAATATCACTTCGCGCATAGAGATCCTCCAGGGAAACAAAATCTGCATATACTTCAGCGTTCCGGCGGGGAGAGCGGTTGTATGCCAGGATGTGGCAGCCAAAGCCGCTTAAGGAGCGGATAACAGCCTGCCCAATCTGGCCTGCTCCCACTACGCCAACGGTCAGGCTTTTTAATGTCCTTCCCCGCAGGCCGTCCAGAGAATAGTCATTTACATTTTGCCGGTATACTGCAGGCTTATATTTGCGGAGCACAAGGAGCATCAGCATAATCGTGAAATCGGCTACGCTCTCTGGCGCATACTCTGCGTTAGAGATCCGTATGCCCATCTCTTTGGCTACAGCAATATCAATGTGGTTATATCCAATTGTCCGTGTGGACAAATAGCGGACGCCCGCCTGTTTCAGCTGCTGGAGAAGCTTTCTGTTAATCCGGCTCATGCCGAGGATTGTTACGCCGGTATACCCATGGCATTTCTGTACTGTATTCTCATCCAGGATATCTGTAAGCAAAGTGACATCTGCTGAAAGTGACTGGGCGGCTTCTCTGAATATTTTTTCTTCATCGTTCCGTACTTCAAAGGCAAGAATTTTGATTTTATCTTGTGTCATTGGTCTTTTCTCCTTACTTTATTCCCGCGGGCAAAGAACTAAGCGGGCATGCTTATATGTCCGGTTGGTGACTGCCGCGAGGGTTTAATACGCCGATGCTTCCATCGGGTTTCTGACTTTACTAGGGGTCTGCCGCAGCTTTCCATGTGAATTGAGGTATGTTCAGTGGAGAAGGATATCAGATCTCAATACATTGCCAAGGAGTTCTTTGGCCTCCGCGTGTATTACATCCAGAGGGGTGTTATCAGAGTGGCTCTCATTGATAAATCCTGCCATACCATAACAGATAAAGCCGGCAATCTTTTTGGCAGAGTATTTCAGTTTAAGCACTTTGCTCTCTTTATTTGTGTGCATCTCAACGGTGGCAAGTATATAATTATAGAAAGAAAATGCCAGATAGGGATTCTTGTCAGGGACAGTGTGGCGAAAAAAATCAAAGTTTTCATAGTAGAGTTTTAAAATGCTGTCCAGTACATTACAGTAGCTTGTGACCACATTTTTGCCAGAATTATTTTCAGACTGCATGTTTTCATAAATAGAAGTGCCGGCCTGTATCATATCCTGGAAAATATCATCAGCCAGGGCGTATTTATCATTGTAGTGGGCATAAAAGGTAATACGGCTAGTATCTGCACGCATACAGAGTTCTGTAATAGATATTTGTTCAAAGGGCATATCAGATAACATGCTGATAAGAGTCGCCTTTAAATTCTTTTTTGTTTTACGGACACGTTTGTCTTCCATATGATTTTACAATTTCTCCGATCTGTATAAATAACTTACAAAAATAAAATATTGTAAATTGTTATAAAATATATGATTTGCTATAATTTTAACACATGTAAAAATAACGGTCAATGTGTTAAGTTATTTTGCAATGACAGAATAACCCCGATGGGCGAAAAGGAGAAATATAATATGATGCCGGATGTTGCAGTTATGACAGACAGTAATTGTGGGATTCTCCCCGAAGCAGGAAAAGAGCTGGGGATTTATATTATTCCTATGCCGATATTGATTGACGGCAGGACGTACTTTGAAGGTGTGGATATTCAGGCCGGGACTTTTTATAAATTGCAGGCTGAGGGCGCGGACGTAACGTCTTCCCAGCCTTCCCCGGGAGATGTGATGGATATGTGGGAGAAACTGCTTGAAGTATTCAAGGAAGTGGTCTATATACCTATGTCCAGCGGCCTCAGTAATTCCTGCGCGAGCGCTATGGGATTTGCAAAAGAATATAAAGGCCGTGTCCATGTTGTGGACAACCACCGTATCTCTCTTACCTTGGCACAGTCAGCCATGGATGCACGGTCTATGGCCAGGCAGGGCATGAGCGGCAGTCAGATAAAGGCTGTCCTGGAACAGGAGGCCTTAGATGCTGTAATTTATATTGCAGTAGATACTTTGGAATATTTAAAAAGGGGAGGGAGGGTTACAGCGGCGGGGGCGGCCATTGGGAGTGTGCTGAATATAAAGCCGATTCTTACTATACAAGGAGATAAGCTGGATCCCTATGCCAAAGTAAGGGGGATGAAAGCTGCATTCAAGACAATGATACATGCCCTTGAAAAGGATGTTTCCGGGCGGTTTAAACCACTCTACGATAAGGGGGAGCTGCAGTTCGGATTTGCGAACACCCTTATGGAGGAGGAGACAGCGGAACTCTGGAAGAATAAGCTTAAGTCCTCATTTCCGGGAGTTAAGATTATGCACAGTCCCCTTACCCTGAGCATTGGATGCCATACTGGGCCGGGAGCCCTTGGAATGGGGGTTTTCAGGAAGCGGGGGAACTGTGACCTTTGATGTATATGCATTTCATCTGAAAAAGCTCCAGCTCAGGGCCCCTTGTGGTTTTTAAGGAAAATTGAATGTTATAAATGGAAGTAAGATGCGTAAATCCAGGTTTGGGTTTGCGCATTTTTCAGCTTAATGGTAGAATATTAAAAGATATGGCAGGGGGAGCATGGAACAAATATGGCTGGCTGGAGTCTGGCCTTAGAAAACAGTGCAGATACAGCATTTAGAATGGAGATATAGATGGCGATTAATCACACAGCAAGGAAGATTTTAAAGGCACTTTCATTTGACGGCATTGAAGTAGAGGCTTCCAGGCATCTGGCAGACTTAAAACGGCTTGACCCTATGAAGATTTTTTATAAAACTATAGATTATAAAATCTATAATGAGGACTTTGAGGTGCCAACCAGAATATTTTTCCCAAATGAAAAAGCATTTAAAGGCATGGGCCCAGATCAGCGCAGGGTGATGCTTTTTATCCATGGCGGCGGATGGGTTACGGAGAGCGTAGATAACTATGAACGTATATGTGCAAGGCTGGCAAATGCCACAGAGCATGTAGTTGTATCTGTAGATTATAGGCTGGCCCCGGAAAATAAGTTCCCTGTGGGTTTAGAGGACTGCTATGCAGTGGCCAGGGCAATTTTTACAAATCGGTTTATACTGAATGTGGAACCAGAAGATATTACTCTGATCGGGGACAGTGCGGGCGGGAACCTGGCAGCGGCGCTGTCGCTCATGGCCAGGGACAGAGGAGAATTTATGCCAAGACGGCAAATACTTATTTATCCGGCCGTGAATAGTGATTATACAGAAGAATCCCCGTTTCCCTCGGTGAGAGAAAATGGGACAGATTATTTGCTTACGGCAGGCAAGATGCGCGACTATATAGAACTTTATGCGGGCAGTGAGGAGGACAAACTTAACCCATATTTTGCCCCCATATTAGCAAAGGATGTATCCGGCCAGCCGGATACGCTGGTGATAACGGCAGAATTTGACCCTCTGCGCGATGAGGGGGAAGCATATGCACTGCGGCTTAAGCAGGCCGGGAACCGGGTGGAGATACGCAGGATACAGGATGCGCTGCATGGATACTTTGCTTTAGGTATTAAGAATTTCCATGTGCAGGAAAGTTTTGATTTTATTAATCGTTTTCTCAAAAATACTACATCACAGGAGGTATAGGGGTGCAGGAGAAAAGGGCATATTGGAGAAAACTGGATAACGCGGCGAAGTTGTTTTCAGCTACCAGTAATAAGAAGGATACCCGGGTGTTCCGGTTTTACTGTGTGCTGAAAGAAGAGGTGGAGGAGGACAAGCTGCAGGAAGCGCTGGAGCGGACGTTAGCCACATATCCGGTTTTTTTGTCTGTCATGAGAAAGGGATTATTCTGGCATTATCTGGAAAAGAGCAGGATTAGGCCCAGGGTCCGGGAAGAATATAAGGAACCTTGCAGTAATTTATACGTGCGCGATAAGAAGGATCTTTTGTTTGAAGTGACCTACTTTGGCAGGAAGATTAATTTTGAAGTATTCCATGCGCTGACAGACGGAACTGGAGCCACAGAGTTTCTGCGGGAGCTGGTGAAAAATTATCTCTATATTGTACATGGCAAGGAGGGACTTAAGGACATAGTCCTTTTGGATGAAGGAATCACGGTGCAGGATCAGGAAAACGACAGTTTTTCTAAATATTATTCAGAGGTAAAGAGAAAGAAGGAGAAAAAACCCAGGGCGTTCCAGCTTCATAAACCAAGGAGAGAGACGGGCAAACTCCAGGTTCAGGAGAGGACTGTATCTGTCAGGGAGGTACTTGCCCGCTCCAGGGAACTGGGGGTGTCCATGACAGTATTTTTAACTGCTGTTTACCTGCTGGCGATACACAGAGAAATGTCCAAGAGACAGGAAAAGTATCCAGTTGTTTTAATGGTGCCAGTAAATTTAAGAAAATTTTTCCCATCGGATTCTATGCTGAATTTTTTTAATTGGATAGAGCCTGGATATTATTTTGGCAGGCAGGAGGATAGTTTTGAGTCTGTCCTGGAACATGTGAAGCAGTATTTTTCCAGGGAATTGGCCACGGAGAGAGTTGCCGAGCACATGAATGAGCTGATTGCATTAGAGATGCATCCCATACTCAGGCTGGCCCCTCTGGAACTGAAAAATCTGTGTATTAGGGCAGGAGCCAGATATGCAGAAAAAGATGTGACAGCTATATTTTCTAATATGAGCGCTGTAACGATGCCGGAAGAATATATACCGTATATTGAACGTTTTGGGGTATTTACTAGTACGCCTAAAATGGAGCTCTGTATGTGTTCCTTTCAGGATACGCTGTCACTTGGGTTTACTTCCAGGTTTGATACAGATAATATCCAGAGGAATTTTTTCAAAATACTTAAAGAGCAGGGAATTTCTTCTGAAGAAGCTGGGACACAGTATCCAGAACCCAATGTGCCAGGAGAGATGGAGATGCGGGTATTTAAAATCTTTACATTTCTCTGCCTGGCAGCGGCGGTGGCCTGTGCTGCCGCGGATTTTAGCTTTCATCCATCCGTCAGGTGGACATTGTTTACCGCGGCTGGAATAGGGAGTATGTGGCTGGCCTCGGCCATAGGCTTTGTGAAAAGGTACAATCTTCTAAAAAATGCCATGTGGCAGCTGATTATTGTAACCATATGCTGTATACTCTGGGATGTCTTTACAGGATGGCATGGCTGGTCAGTAGATTTTGTGCTGCCGTCGGTTGGAATTACAATACCTATTTCCATGCTGATTATCGCCAAGGTTCAGAAGTATACCGCCCGTGAATATATGATTTACCTTGTCATGGCAGGCGGATACGGCATCCTTATGCCCTTGGCCCTGCTGCTGGCCGGGGTAGTGAAATTTCAGAAATTGAGTATATTGTGTATCCTTATTTGCTTTTTATTGCTGGCAGCTTTGGTTATGTTCAGAGGAAAAGAATTCAGGGAGGAGATGCATAAGAAATTCCATGTCTGAGGCCGTGGGATAAAGAGATACAGTGGATTTAGAGTGTGGGGTATGATATGATAAAAATAAGTATATGAGGATTGCGGTGAGCAAAGGGGACAGTCCCTTTTGCAAAAGGGACTGTCCCCTTTGCTCACCGTTTTCAGAATATTCAGATAATTTGGGAGGTTTTTATGATTAACAAGTTGGTTGGCAAGATAAAAAAAACAGGCGCGCCTATCGTCGTAGGACTGGATCCTATGCTCAGCTATATTCCTGAGAATATACAAAAGAAGGCTTTTGGGGAATTTGGCGAGACTCTGGAGGGGGCCGCAGAGGCAATCTGGCAGTTTAACAAGGAAATTGTGGACAAGACCTACGATTTAATTCCTGCAGTCAAGCCTCAGATCGCTATGTATGAGCAGTTTGGCGTGCCGGGGATGGCAGCCTTCAAAAAGACAGTTGATTATTGCAAGCAAAAGGATCTGGTTGTTATTGGAGATATAAAACGTGGGGATATTGGTTCTACTTCTGCAGCCTATGCAGTGGGCCATCTGGGCAGAGTAAAGATAGGAAGCAGGGAGTACCTTCCTTTTGATGAGGACTTTGCCACAGTGAATCCCTATCTTGGCTCTGATGGCGTCAATCCATTTATCGATGTCTGCAGGGAGGAGAAGAAAGGGTTATTCATTCTTGTTAAGACATCCAATCCCTCCAGTGGGGAATTCCAGGACCGGCTGATTGATGGCAGGCCCCTCTATGAGCTGGTGGGTGAGAAGGTGGCTCAGTGGGGCGCCCAGTGTATGGGAGATGGCTATAGTTACATAGGTGCCGTTGTAGGGGCCACTTATCCAGAAATGGGGAAAGCACTCAGGAAGATTATGCCGAAAACCTATATTCTTGTGCCAGGTTATGGGGCCCAGGGCGGCCAGGGAAAGGATTTGGTACATTTCTTCAATGAGGATGGCCTGGGTGCGGTTGTAAATTCTTCAAGAGGGATTATTGCAGCATATAAGCAGGAGGCTTATGGGGCATTTGGGCCCGAGAATTTTGGGGATGCATCCAGGGCGGCCGTGAAAGCCATGGCAGAGGATATCAACAATGCGCTGGCCCAAAAATAATTTCAGAGAGGAGAAGGAGCATGTCCAAGAGACATAAAGAATCTGCGGTTATTCTTTCCCAGGAATGTATTGCAACAAATATTTACAGCATGTGGATACGGGCAGAGTCCGCTGCGGCAAAGGCGGTTCCAGGACAATTTATCTCAATGTATACAGCAGATGGGGGCAAACTTTTACCACGCCCCATCAGTTTGTGTGAGATCGACAGAAAGAATGGGGCGCTGCGTATAGTATATCGTGTGACAGGGAGGAATACTGGTACAGAGCAGTTTTCTGTCCTGAAAAAAGGGGATATGATTGACATATTAGGGCCTCTGGGAAACGGGTTTCCCCTCCGGGAGGCAGAGGGCAAAAGGGCACTTTTGATTGGAGGCGGCATTGGCATTCCTCCAATGCTGGAGTTGGCTAAGCAGCTTGAGGGACAAAATCTGCTTGTCATGGGGTATAAGGACCAGCAGTTTTTGGCTGAGGAGCTGGGCAGGCAGGGCAGTCTTTTTATTGCCACTGAGGATGGAAGCGCGGGTACCCTGGGGAATGTGATGGATGCCATTGAGGCAAAAGGCCTGGAGGCCGACGTGATATTTGCCTGCGGCCCTACACCGATGCTGCGGGCAATAAAGCAGTTTGGGGAAGAAAAACGAATCCCATGTTATATATCTATGGAGGAGAGGATGGCCTGTGGAATTGGGGCGTGCCTAGCCTGTGTCTGCCAGTCAAAGGAGATAGATGGGCACAGCCATGTGAACAATAAGCGCATTTGCAAGGATGGCCCGGTATTCTTGGCTTCGGAGGTGGTGATCTGATGAATATGACAGTAAATCTGGCAGGGGTGGAATTAAAAAATCCTGTGATGACAGCCTCAGGTACTTTTGGATCTGGCCAAGAGTACAGCGAATTTGTAGATTTAAACCGCCTTGGCGCAATAGTGACGAAAGGAGTTGCCAATGTACCCTGGCCTGGTAATCCCACGCCAAGAATAGCAGAGACTCACGGTGGCATGATGAATGCCATCGGATTGCAGAATCCGGGGATAGATGTGTTCTGCAGCCGTGACATTCCATTCCTGAGGGAATATGACACAAAAATTATTGTGAATGTCTGTGGGAAAACAACGGAAGAATATTGTGAGGTGGTGGAACGTCTGGCGGATGAGCCTGTAGATATGCTGGAAATTAATATTTCCTGCCCTAATGTAAAGGAAGGCGGCATTGCCTTTGGACAAAATCCAAAAGCTGTGGAGGCAATTACAGAAGAGATAAAAAAACGTGCGAAACAGCCTGTGATTATGAAGCTTAGTCCTAATGTGACAGATATCACAGAGACAGCACGGGCGGCAGAGGCAGGCGGCGCCGATGTGCTTTCCCTGATTAATACGCTGACGGGCATGAAGATTGACATTCACAGGCAGGCTTTTGCACTTGCCAATAAGACTGGAGGGGTATCTGGCCCTGCTGTGAAGCCTATCGCCCTTAGGATGGTATATCAGGCCTCAAATGCCGTGAGCATCCCCGTCATTGGGATGGGAGGCATCGCTTCATATGAGGATGCTGTCGAGTTTATCCTTGCCGGCGCCTCCGCTGTTTCTGTGGGTACGGCTAACTTCTATAATCCGGCTGCCACAATGGAAATTGTAGAGGGTATTGGGCGGTACATGGAAGAGCGGCATATTGAGAATGTACGGGACATGGTTGGAATTGTAAAATAGCCTTTAGCGAGAAAGGGAGGATTTGTAAGTCCATATTGGAGCTTGCAAGTCCTCCTGCATTATGGGGCATGGCCCTGTTGGGCCCGCGAAGTGTGCGAAATATCAATCACTCACTATGCGTGTGCGCGGTGCTGGTTATATCAAAACATCACCCTTCCGTTATAATGAGGCCGTTCAAGCCAATTTATAACGGAAGGGTGATTTTATGCCTCTTGTCTGCCGCAGGCATTATATATAGCAGTCCTTTTTACTCATGGAGGGTGGCCGGGATAATATGTTCACGCCGGACGTGTTTCCCTTTATTTTTATATTGAAATGAATCCAATAACATCTGAGCGGCAGTCTGGCCAAATAATCTGGAATTTCTTTCTAAATAGTTATATGGAATATGCATGATATCTAATGCTTCACTGTAATCAAACCCCACACATTCAATATCCTCCCCAGGTTTTACCCCTTTATAAAATAATGCCTTATAGAAACCATTGGCAATAATAGAATTGCTTAAAAAGATTGCCTCAGGAAGTTTTCCTGAATCAATAAGGCGGCAGGTATACTCATATATTTCTGATAATGAAGCAGGAGACTCCTGGGTGTAGATGTAGTCGTCTGTAATTGCCAGATGGTGCTCCTGCATGGCGCGTGTGAACCCGAGGAGCCTCTCCTGGCCTATTAGCAGCTTTGTATCGCTGACAAATGCCCCTATATGCTGATACCCTTTTGTGATCAGGGAAGAAGCTGCAATATATCCGCCATTTATATTGTCAGAATACACGCCGTCCCAAGGCGTATTGGGGATAGAACGGTCTATGAGCACTATGGGGGCATTAATATCAGTGAGAGCTTTTTTGATAAGCCCCCCAGTGGTCGTGTCGCAGTAATTCACGGAAGAACTAATCAGGAGACCACATATTTTCTGCTGGTTTAAAAGATTCAGAGCCTTTAGTTCTCTGGCTGCATTGTTGTCTGTACAGCAAAAAAGCATAGTATATTCGGTTTCTGCCAAAGTATGATTGATGCCCTGTACGATCTGCCCAAAAAAGGAGTTATCCAGATCAGGGAGGATCACGCCGATAAAGGTAGTTTCCTGCCGTGATAAGCTCCTGGCTGTGGCAGAGGGGATATAATTATTTTCTTCCATAACCTTCAGCACAATTTCTCGTGTCGCCTCTTCGACGTTTGAGGCGTTGTTGAGTACTCTTGATACAGTGGACTTTGACACACCGGCAAGCTGGGCAATATCTTTGATTGTCATATAAAATACCTCCGATTGTAGAACCGTTCCCACAAAATAGAAGGAACTTTTTTATACTAAAAATAGTTTATTTTATTTAGTGAAAATTAATATTGAAAAAGTAATGATGAACTGATAGTATTTGGTTATGGGAACGGTACCACGAAAAAGAAAGAAAAACTAAAAGGAGGAAGTTCAATGAAAAAGAGAGTGTTGGCAGTTTTACTGGCATCTATGATGGTCATTGGGATGCCGGGGTGTGCATCGGCAGATTCAGCGGAGCAGGGCAGCGGCGGAGAGACAAAAGAATCTAGTGGGACAGGGGCAGATGACACATATACTGTGTGGGCATGGGACGCAAACGTAGAAGCAATCCAGGAAGCGGCAAATCGGTATAATGAGGCCACCGGAGGAAATATAAAACTAGATGTCGTCACAGTTGTCAATGAAGATTCCAGAAATAAGCTGGTGACAATAGGAGGATCTGAGGATTGGGACTCACTGCCGGATTTCCTGCTCATGGAGGATACAGCGGTGGCCCAGTTTGTAACATCATATCCTGGTATGCTGGCCGACTTGACAGATTATGATATCCCATGGGAGGAGCTGGTTGAGTCAAAGAAGTCGTTATACACTGTTGGAGGGAAACATTATGCCCTGCCTATGGACAGCGGGGCCTCAATCGCAATGTACAGGACGGATTATCTGGAAGAGGCGGGGTATACGCTGGATGACCTGACAAATGTCACTTGGGATGAAGTCATAAAAATAGGGGCGGACGTCTATGACAGGACAGGGCACTATCTGCTCCTGGACGATGCCACATCCTACTTTGTGCCAAAACAGATTTATACATCCAGCGGCGGCCAGTTCTTTGACAAAGATGGAAATGCTGATATAGACAATGACATTATGAAGATGACATTGGAAATAACAAAGGAATTAGTGGATAGCAATACAATGTACATTGCGGGATCCTGGGATGAGTACAACTCCTGTTTAAACGAGGGGACAGGGGGCGGCGTGGTCAATGGTATGTGGATAAACGGGAATATATCCAATGCCCCTGACCAGAAGGGGGTCTGGGCCGTGACAGATATGCCTGCGCTGAATATCGATGGGGCAACCCATATGACCAATTCCGGCGGAGCGAGCTGGGTTATTACGAGGCATGCCGGAGAAAATACAGAGGAGCTGGCTGACTTTCTCTCCTATGAACTGTGTGGGGACGGCGCCCAGGACTACTGGGACTACCTGGCTGACTTTGCAGGCTATCTTACAACATATAAACCAGTATTAAACAGTGAATTGTATCGTAATGTGGATAATGATTATTTTGGGGAGACTTTTTTCAGCGACGTGGCGGAGCTTGTGGATGGCGCGCCTGCCCTGAATTCTAGCCCATATTATATGGATGCCCAGGATGCGCTGATCAATGCTGTGGTAAATGTTGTAAATGGTTCTGATATTGATACAGAAATGCAGGATGCACAGAGCAATTTGGAGTTTGCAATGAGTAATTAGTACAGGCGTGGAACAGCAGAAGCAAACTCCTGGCATTGCCATAGAACATAAGGATGCCCTCTGTCTTTGGGGGTATCCTTACGCTGGGAGGGGTAGACTTTATGAAAAAGAAAATGACCTTAAGCCAAAAGCATAGCAGGGCAGGCTGGCTATTCCTGGCTCCTGCAGTCATCTTAATAATTATATTTATGTTTTATCCGATTATACAATCCTTTGTCTCTTCATTCCAAAGTGGGATAGGGGAGGGGATGAGCTGGGCGGGCGTGGCAAACTATAAGAGGATGTTCTTAGATCCTAAACTGAAGAAAGCAATTATAAACACATTCATATTTGCCCTATGGCAGGTGCCCATTATGCTGGGAATGGCGTTGTTTCTGGAAGCAGTTTTAAATAGCAGCAGGCTCCGCTTTAAACCAGTATTCAGGACGCTTTTATTTTTGCCTTGTACAATGAGCTTAGTTGCATATGCAATTGTTTTTAAGCTGATGTTTGCTACGAATGGAATTATCAATGATCTTTTATTAAAAATAGGAGTTATTGACCAGGCGATAAACTTTTTGGGGGATGCATTCTGGGCCAAGGTGGTTTTGATTCTATCTTTGATCTGGCGCTGGGTGGGATATAATATGATTTTTTATGTGACAGGATTGACGAATATAGACCAGAGCCTCTATGAAGCGGCCCAGATTGACGGCGCGTCGCCGGTGCAGGCATTCAGGTATATTACGGTCCCTCTTTTAAAACCAGTGATATTGCTTACAGTTATCATGGCTACCAATGGGAACCTTCAATTATTTGACGAACCATATAATCTAACGGCAGGCGGGCCCGGTAATGCAACAATTTCTATTTCCCAGTACATTTATGAGGCTGCCTTCAAATCAGTGCCAAATTTCGGATACGCATGTGCTATTGGTTTTACTTTGATGGTCGTCATTGCAGTGCTGGTCATTATACAGATGAAAGTGGGGGATTCTGATGACTAAAAGAATAAGGAGAGGCTTTACATACGTAATGCTGACTATATTATGCCTATTTTCAATATTCCCAATTTTCTGGATGTTGGTATCGGCGACAAATACAGGGGCGGACATATTGAAGGGGAGGCTGCTGCCAGGAACTGCGCTTTTACAGAACATCCATACAATTGCAGACAAATATAACTTGCCGGGGGCGCTATGGCATTCTTTTAGGAATGCGGCGGTTTTGACGATTATTTCTCTTATCATATGCTCAATGGCGGGATATGGATTTGAAATATACAGGGATAAGAAAAAGGATTTAGTTATGCGGTTTGTATTGGTAGGCATGATGGTTCCAATGATATCAATTGTAATCCCTCTGTACAGGATGTTTTCAAGTGTTGGGATGCTGAACACAATGTGGGCATGTATTCTGCCAACCTTGTCAACACCGTTTCTGATTTTCTTGTTCAGGCAGAATACGGGTTCTTTTCCAAAAGAGATAATACAGTCTGCGAGGATTGAGGGGTTAAATGAACTGCAGATTTTTTGGAAAATGTATGTACCTATTATGAAACCCACTTATGCCACGGGTATGACTATTACGTTTATGAACGCCTGGAATGCCTATTTGTGGCCCAATATTGTACTGATTAAAGATGATGAATTTACTATGCCCATTATGCTGGCATACTTGATGACCGGATATAAGATGGATTATGGGGCCATCCTGTTGTGTGTGACTTGCTGCACGCTGCCAACAATTTTTATTTTCCTGAGCCTGCAGAAATCATTTGTAAACGGGGTTGCGGGATCGGTCAAAGGATGAGGCCTGCTGTATGATAACAGGCAAGGAACGCTTATGAACGTAAAACGGAGACGGAGAAAGGGAATTATTTATGAAAAATCTAACATGGAATCAGGTCGCTTATACAAATTTTCCGTATTTTAAATACTCACTAAAATATACGCTGGACTCCTTAGAGAGGATTGGCGCGCATAATATTGAATTTTATGGGGCATATCCACATTTTTATTTGGGGGATGTGACATGCCATGATATTAAGGCTGTGGCGCGGATGTTAAGAGAACGCCATCTGCAGGTTATTAACCTATGCCCTGAAAACTGTACATACCCGGTAAATGCAATTTCCTCCAATATTCATACAAGGGCCCGCTCTATTGACCACTATGTAAAAGGATTGCAGGCAGCCAATGAATTTGAATCCCCTTACTGCCTGTTTTTTCCTGGCTGGTGCCATTTTGATGAGGATCAGGAAGAAGCATGGGACAGAGGTGTAGAAACTATGGGATATCTGGCAGGGATTGCAGAAAGCTATGGAGTGAAAATTATCTTAGAATCTGCCCCGGCGTGTTCTTCTATCCTCTCTTCTACAGAGAAGCAGATTCAAATGATGGAGGAAGTAGGCTCTAAGGCCTTGACAGGTATGATTGACCTATCCTGTTTATTTTATATTGGCGAGACTGTGGAAGGGGCCGTTGGGAAGCTGGGAATTGACAGGATATGCCATGTGCATTTCCATAACTGTGCAGAGCTTACACCGGGAAGATATGAGCACCGGGTACCGGATGACGGCGTGCTCGACTTAGGCCACGCGCTGTCGGTATTAGACGAAGCTGGATTTAAAGGCCATTTTGGATGTGAGGTTTTTGCGCCATATGAATATGAGCCGGAGAAAGCAATGCTGGAATTTAAAAAATACTTTGAGGAAAAAAATATGCGGTACTAGAAAAAAGAGGGGTGGATATGAAAAAATATTTTATTGGGATCGACAATGGAGGTACCTTTATAAAAGCCTCATTATTTGATATAGAGGGAAATCAGATCTGGTGTGAAAAGGTCAGGAATACTATCAATGTATTAAGGGACGGAAAGGTAGAGCTGGATCCGGAATCTTTGTGGGACTTGAACTGCAGCTGTGTTGCCAGGCTGATTAAAAACAGCCAGGTTGGGGCTGAGAGAATTCAAAGTATTGCAATAGCTGGGCAGGGGAAAGGTCTGTATATCGTAGATGAAGAAGGACGGCCGGTCCGCAATGCAGTTACCTCCGCGGACAGCAGGGCGTGGGAGGTTGTAAAGAAGTGGGAGGAGGAGGGGATCCCGGAGAAAATTTACCAATATACATATCAGGGCCTTTTTGCTTCTCACCCAGTTTCTATTTTAAGATGGCTCAAAGAAGAGGAGCCTGAAAACTATCAGAAAATACAGTGGGTTTTTTCCATGAAAGATTTTCTTGTCTATAAAATGACAGATTGTGTGGTTTCTGATTACTGTAATCAATCCGGGAATAGCTATATGAATCTGAATACGGGGGAATATGAACCTGAAATTTTCCGTATGCTTGGAATTGAAGAAATATATGACAAGCTTCCCAGACTGTATCATGCTGCAGATATATGTGGTTCAGTTACGGCGGATGCGGCAAAAAAGCTGGGATGCCTGCCGGGGACTAAGGTAATTGCAGGCATGTTTGATGTAGATGCCAGTGCTGTTGGCATGGGTTTGGTGACAGAAGACCGGATTGGCGTGATTGCAGGCACATGTGGGGTCAATGCATATATTTCAAAGGAACCCGTCCGTGACCACAGTGTGCTGATGAATTCCTATTTCTGTATCCCAGGGTACTATTATATTGAAGAGGGATCCAATACATCTACAGGGACAATGGAATGGGTGATTGACACATTGTTTAAAGAGGAAAAGAAGTCAATGGGAAATGAGATTTATTCTTACCTGGATAAGATTGTCCAGAAACATACCGGCGCTGAGATGGAAGTATGTTTTCTCCCATTTTTATATGGATCTGCAATGAACAGCAGAAGCAGGGGGGCGTGGGTCGGGCTGACGCCGGTGGATGGCAGGCCGGAGATGCTGCTGTCCTGCTATGAGGGGATTATTTTTACCCATAAATGGCATATAGACAGGCTCCTAAGAAATAAGAGGAATATAAAGGCGGTCAGGCTGGCGGGAGGGATTACGGCTTCAAAAACCTGGGTGCAGATGTTCGCGGATATTCTGCAGATGCCGGTAGAAATCGTAGGCAGGGAAGATATTGGCGGGTGTGGGCTTGCCATTGCCTCACAGATCGCCTTGGGGGAATATGCAGACTATCAGGCCGCTGTCGGACACTGCGTACATGTGGAGCAAACTATTTATCCAGATCAAAATAAAAAGGAGATTTATGAAAAGAAATATAGATATTATTTATCTGCTTCGAAGAATATGGGATGCATCTAAGCATAAAAGGGGTTATGGTTGGAAGGGGGAGTTAGAAGATGCCAAAGCTGAATAAAATAACACTGCAGGCTGCGCTAGATTGTAATGACGTATATACAGCACTTAAAGTCCTGGAGAAAATTTCTCCTTATATAGATGTGGCAGAGCTGGGGACAGGACTGATGATCAGTGAGGGGGCGAGAGCCGTCAGAGAACTTAGGAAGGAATATCCTGACCTAATATTACTGTCAGATATCAAGCTTATGGACGGAGGCGCCCCTCTGGCCCAGATTGTACTGGATGCTGGCGCCGATATTGTGACAGTGCTGGGGGCAGCGGCAGACAATACAATCAAAGGAGTCGCGGACATTGCAAAGGAATATGGCGGACAGTCTTTTGTAGATTTAATTTGTGTCAGCGATATTTCAGGACGGGCCGCAGAAATAGATGCCCTCGGGGTAGATTATATTGGCGTACATACATCTTATGACCTTCGCACCTCTGTGGCCGCGCCGCTGGATGATTTAAAAAAATTAAAGAAATGTGTAAAAACGGCAAAAACATCCATCTCAGGAGGGATACATCTTGCCGCAATTAGAGATATAGTGAAGGAAAGGCCAGATAATATTATTGTGGGGGGCGGTATTATGAATGCGGAGGATCAAAAGGAGGCGGCGGAGCTGATTTATAAAGCAATCCAAGATTCGTAATACATGCCTTTGAGCGTAAAAGTTTAGAAAAAGAGTTTCAGGCCCACCGTTGATTTGCGGGGGTGCCGGCAGTATAATAGTACTGTCGGCGCCCCCGTTTTTATGGAATATCAGGGGACTATCTTTGATTGAAATACACCCAAAACTGTGGTAAAATTGAAAAGATTGAAAAGTTATTTTCCTGGTTTTGCCAAGAGAGGAGCGGGCCGTGGAAGAATTTCCTGACAGGTAAGGATAAAGAACTTAAATAAAAGTACAGTGAGAAATACAAAGTAAGGGTTTGGAAAAGCCTGCAGATATGGAGGGTTAAGAAGAGATGGAAGCATACAAAGAAGAGTTTATCGAATTTATGATAGACTGCCAGGTATTAAAGTTTGGAGATTTTGTTACTAAGAGCGGAAGGAACACCCCGTTTTTTGTAAACACAGGCTTTTACCGCACAGGAGCACAGCTAAGAAAATTGGGGGAATATTATGCCAAGGCCATAGAACAGAAGTTTGGGTTTGATTTTGACATATTGTTCGGGCCGGCATATAAGGGGATCCCCCTGACAGTGGCTGCGACCATGGCAATCAGTGAACTATACGGGAAGGATATCAGATACTGTTCCAACAGAAAAGAAGTTAAAGACCACGGAGATAAGGGGATCCTGCTGGGGAGTCCCATACAGGACAAAGACAAAGTTGTCATAATCGAGGATGTGACCACTGCGGGTACTTCCATCCAGGAAACGCTGCCGATTATAAAAGCCCAGGGAGATGTCTCTCCTATTGGCCTTGTTGTATCGGTGGACCGGATGGAACGGGGACAGAGCAGTAAAAGTGCGCTGGAAGAGATACAACAGGCCTACGGATTGGAGACAACGGCAATTGTAACAATGGCGGAAGTTGTAGAGCATCTGTATAACAGACCATACAAAGGAAAAATTGTTATTGACGACACGTTAAAGAAGGCAATAGATGCATATTATGAAAAATATGGTGTGAAATAGGAGGGATTTTGTATGGAAAAGGCTTATAAGACGATGCTTAGCGCGGGGACTGGTAATATTGTCCTGGGGATTCTCCTTGTTGTGACGGGCGTGGCGGCAGGCGTGATTACGATTGTAAACGGCGCCCGCCTGCTGAAGAATAAAAATGGAATCACATTTTAACCGGGAGAGTGCAGTGAGTAAAAAGGGGTATGAATTTGAGCCATAAGCAAGTAAAAAAATTCCGTGCCATGGGGAAGGTATTGTTTGTCCTTTATATCTTCTTCCTTTTGTATTTCCTGATTTTTTCGGATTGGTATGGGAGGACTGGTATTTCTTCTGAGTACCGGTATAATTTGGTGTTGTTTAAAGAAATAAAGAGATTTATTGAATACCGGGAAGAATTGGGAGCCTTCGCGGTATTCACTAATTTATTCGGAAATATTTTGATTTTTATGCCTTATGGATTTTTCATCTCTATGGCAAGCAGGGCCAGGGGTTTTTTCATGACATTATTTTATAGTTTTAGCCTGAGCTTCTGTGTTGAAATATTCCAATTGTTCACAAAGGTGGGCAGTTTTGATGTGGATGACCTCCTTCTTAATACAGTCGGGGGTGTTTTGGGGTATATTTTATTCGTAATCTGCAATATGATAAGGAGAAGACACTATGGCAGGCAGAAAAGATGCTAAGGAGAAGCAGCGTGAAAAAGAACACGGCCGTAAAAAAAGAGGTTCCAGAAAATACGGACAGGCAAAGCAGAAGCATTCCCGTATGGGAGTACATTCTCTTATATATGCAGGCCTGTCCCTTTCTCTTCTTCTTATATGTATTTTAATTGCATTTGTCATGAAGGGGAATACATTTAGTTTTATAGGAGGACTGGGAATCGTATCCATGGTTCTGGCGATCTTTGGGATACGGGCCTCAGTTAAAGGGATGCGGGAGAGAGAGAAGCGGTATATAACTTGTAAATTGGGGATAGCGGGAAATATTCTTATCCTGCTTGGGCTCATATCGATTTTTGTGGGAGGTCTGATGTAAATGACAGAGAATTATTGGCAGACAGAGAAAAACAGGCAGTATGCTGAGAGGTATAATCTTTCCATAGACAGGATTAGGCAGGTATTAAAGGAGGAGACGGCTGGGGAAAAGTACCGGCCTTTTTTCCGGGAGACAGCGTCTTTTCTTCTGGAGCTTTCAGCAGTCAGGGACAAGCTAGTTAGCGGGCAGTGGGATGAGATGGGCATTGGGGAAATGCAAAATATCAACAGGGGGTTATATAGAGATATTCTGGGGCCGCAGTATAGGGACAGCTTTGCCAATCCAGCCAGGGCCGTGGAGGCTTTCGGGAGAAAGCCAGGGCAGCTATTGAGCTTTTTGTATACAGAAATAAGAGGCGGCATTGCTTATACCTTTGAGGACCGGCTGGACTATATAACGATCCTTCAGGAGCTGTTTATTGAAATTTACAATTGCTTTGAGGCTGAATCAGAGCCAGAGTATAAGGTGTTGAAGGATATCGTGTACTGGTATGCAAGCGATTACTGTGATGTATTCCTGGCTGACCGGATCGAAGAACAGCTTTACCCTAAATATTCCTTTGCTGCAGAAATTATACAGGAAATGGATTTAGAGGACGACCGTTATCTATACCGGTTTGGAGAGTATATTACAGAGAATGAGCTGGAGACGGCAAGGCACCTGCGGACGCTTCCCATAGAGACGCTTCAGAAGATGGCCGATGTATATACAGAGGGATACCGGATAGGGTTTATAAATACTGGCAAGGATCTGTCCAAAAAAACAGTGGTTAATATCCGGTACAGCCTTGGTTTTGAGAAGGTTGTGAGATTGGCGATCCAGAATTTCCGTAAAATGGGACTTTCTCCGGTTATCTACAGGGCCTCTTCCAGTGTAATCACAAAGAAAGAGCAGTATAAGATAGGTTATTGCGGCGCCATTGCAAATAAGCAGTATGAATATGATCACAGGTTGGATCAGGCTTTGTTTATGGACAAGGGGTATATTGAGCGCAAATTGGATGTCCTGAAAAATGTATATGAAAAGCATAAAGACCAGGCCGCCATGTTTGCAGGGCCCGCTGTGATGGAGATCTTCGGCGAGACTCCTTTTTCTCCTGAGGCAAAGCCGGAAGTCGTTACCTATACGGAGGAGCAGCGTGGTTTGTCACTTCTATATGACAGCAAATCCGGACAGATTACGAACCAGTATATCAAAGGGGAGGAGCGCAGCTTTACCATAGTAGCATACCCAATACCGGAAATAGGGGAGGACTATCCGGCCATATTTGATGAAGTGATCCGTATCAATACATTGGACGCGGCTCTCTATGAAAGGGTGCAGCAGATGATGATCGACGCCCTTGACCAGGGAGAGTATGTGCATATTTTGGGGAGGAATGGAAATGAAACAGATCTTAGGGTACAGCTGCATACACTTCAGGATCCAGAAAAGGAAACTATCTTTGAAAACTGTGTGGCAGATGTAAATATCCCTGTGGGGGAAGTGTTTACCTCGCCGGTGCTGGAAGGGACAAACGGCATACTCCATGTCAGCAAAGTATATCTGAATGAGCTTTTATATAAAAATCTTAAAATTACTTTCAAGGACGGGATGATTGAGGAGTATATGTGTTCTAATTTTGAGGAGGAAGAGGAGAACAAAAAATATATTTATGAGAATATATTGCACAGCCATAAGTCCCTTCCCCTTGGAGAATTTGCTGTGGGGACGAACACAACAGCATACGTGGCGGCAAAGAAGTATGGCATTGAGGATAAAATGCCTATATTGATTGCAGAAAAAATGGGCCCTCATTTTGCAGTAGGGGATACCTGCTACAGCTGGAGTGAGGATATCCGTGTCTACAACCCCAATGGGAAAGAAATCATAGCCAAAGATAATTCCATATCACTGCTTCGCAGGGAGGATGTCTCAAAGGCGTACTTCCAATGCCATACAGATATTACCATACCTTATGAAGAGTTAGAAGAAATAAGTGTAGTGACAAAAGAAGGAAAAAATATTATACTATTGAAAGATGGAAGGTTTGTCCTGAAGGGAACAGAAGCATTAAACGCCCCCTTTCTGGACTAGATACGTATGATAATACTGAATATTGCAGAGGCATCAGCTGCTGTCTGCAGGAAGAATGAAAGGTGGTACAGAAATGCCAAAAGTAGGAATTGTAATGGGAAGTGACTCTGACCTGAAGGTCATGAGTAAGGCTGCAGCCATGTTGGAAAAGCTGGACATTGAGTATGAGATGACAATTATCTCCGCCCACCGGGAGCCGGATGTATTTTTCGATTGGGCAAAGGCGGCAGAGGGAAAGGGGATCAAAGTAATTATTGCAGGCGCAGGCATGGCGGCTCATTTGCCGGGGATGTGCGCAGCATTATTTCCCATGCCAGTGGTGGGGGTTCCCATGTCGGGAAAGAATCTGGCAGGGGAAGACGCGCTGTATTCTATTGTACAGATGCCCCCGGGGATTCCGGTTGCCACAGTGGCCATTGACGGAGGCATGAATGCGGCTATTCTTGCAGCTAAAATTCTTGCTGTGTCAGATCCTGGCCTCTTAGAGAAGCTCAAGGCCTACTCAAAAGAGATGAAGGAGACTGTCCAGGGCAAGGCAGCAAAGCTTAAGGAAATTGGATACGAAGCATATTTAAACGCATAACAGGCAGATGGGAGCAGAGGAATGGATTATAAGAATGCAGGTGTTGATATTGAGGCCGGCTACAGGTCGGTGGAGCTTATGAAAAAGCATGTCAGGGAGACTATGCGGCCGGAGGTGCTGACAAACCTGGGCGGGTTTTCAGGGGCCTTTTCTATAGAGAAATTTAAAAATATGGAAAAGCCTACGCTGGTATCAGGGACGGATGGGGTAGGCACTAAGCTGAAGCTGGCTTTTATTTTGGACAAGCATGATACCATAGGGATTGACTGTGTTGCAATGTGTGTAAATGATATTGCCTGTGCAGGGGGAGAACCTCTGTTTTTCCTGGATTATATTGCATGTGGGAAGAATGAGCCAGAGAAGATAGCTACGATTGTAAGCGGCGTGGCCAAAGGGTGTAAGCAGTCTTATGCGGCGCTGATAGGCGGAGAGACAGCAGAGATGCCAGGTTTTTATCCAGAGGACGAGTATGACCTGGCAGGTTTTGCTGTGGGAGTGGTGGATGAGAAGGACTTAATTACAGGTAAGGATTTAAAAGCGGGGGATGTACTGATTGGCATGGCGTCTTCCGGGGTCCACAGCAACGGCTTTTCACTTGTCAGGAAAGTATTTAATATGAAGCGTGAGGCGCTGGATACATATTATGACAGCCTGAGATGTACATTGGGAGAGGCGCTTCTGGCCCCCACAAAAATATATGTCAGCGCTCTTCGCGGCATAAAAGATGCAGGCGTCACAATCAAGGCATGCAGCCATATTACAGGCGGTGGTTTTTATGAGAATGTGCCCCGTATGCTCAGAGATGGCACACATGCTGTAATCGAAAAGGACAGCTATCCCATACCTCCTATTTTCAGAATGCTGTCCGTGGACGGGAATATTGAAGAAAAGATGATGTACAATACTTTTAATATGGGACTGGGCATGATTCTGGCCGTGGATAAGGCGGATGTGGAGACAACTCTTGAAGCGGTAAAGGCTGCGGGAGAGTCACCTTATATTGTTGGGCGTATTGAAGACGGAGAAAAAGGAGTTACTCTATGCTAAAAATAGTCGTTCTTGTTTCAGGCGGGGGAACGAATCTGCAGGCAGTCATTGACGGTGTAAAGAATCGTACGATTACTAATACAGAGATTGCAGGGGTTATCAGCAACAATAAGAATGCCTATGCATTGGAGCGGGCGGCTAAAAACCAGATTCCCTGCTGCTGTGTCTCGCCCAGGGATTTTAGCTCCAGGGAAGCATTTAATGATAGGCTTCTTAAGGCGGTGGATATGTATACTCCCGATTTGGTTGTACTGGCCGGCTTTTTGGTCGTCATCCCTCCGATGATGATTGAGAAATATCGAAACCGGATGATCAATATCCACCCTTCCCTGATTCCGTCCTTCTGTGGAAAAGGCTATTATGGGCTGAAAGTCCATGAAGCGGCGCTGGCGAGAGGTGTGCGCGTGGCGGGGGCCACTGTACATTTTGTAGATGAAGGGACGGATACTGGCCCCATTATCCTGCAGAAAGCCGTGGACGTGGAGCAGGGGGACACGCCTGAGTGCCTGCAGCGCAGGGTGATGGAACAGGCTGAGTGGAAGATACTTCCCCAGGCTATTGATTTGATTGCCAATGGGAAGGTGACAGTGACAGATGGGAAGACAGTGATTGCGAAATAGAGGAGGCGGCCATGAAAGTATTGATTGTTGGGAGCGGCGGAAGAGAACATGCCATTGCGGCAAGTGCTGCAAAAAGTGTCAAAGTAGAAAAGATGTACTGTGCGCCGGGAAACGCCGGCATAGCAGCATATGCAGAGTGCGTGGATATAGGGGCCATGGAATTTGGCCGCCTGGTTGCATTTGCCCGGGAGAAGGAAATTGACCTTGTTATAGTTGGGATGGATGATCCTCTTGTGGGCGGCCTTGTAGACGAGATGGAGGCGGCTGGAATACGCACATTTGGACCTAGGAAGAATGCCGCTATTTTGGAAGGGTCAAAGGCATTTTCCAAGGATCTGATGAAAAAGTACCATATTCCTACAGCAGCTTATGAAAATTTTACGGATCCGGATGCGGCCCTTGCCTATCTGGAAAATGTTTCGTTTCCTATTGTACTGAAGGCTGACGGCCTTGCCCTGGGAAAAGGAGTGTTAATCTGTAACACACTGGAAGAAGCCAGGGATGGGGTAAAAACCATTATGTTGGATAAAAAATTCGGCTCTGCAGGAAATGAGATGGTTATTGAAGAGTTTATGACTGGACGGGAAGTATCTGTGCTTTCATTTGTAGATGGAAAGACCATAAAAACCATGACATCGGCCCAGGACCATAAGCGCGCCGGGGACGGGGATACAGGACTTAATACAGGCGGGATGGGTACTTTCTCACCCAGTCCGTTTTACACAAAAGAGGTGGAGGAGTTCTGCAGCAAATATGTTTACCAAGCTACAGTGGATGCCATGGCTGCAGAAGGAAGAGAATTTAAAGGCGTAATATTCTTTGGACTGATGCTCACCAAAGACGGGCCAAAGGTGTTGGAATATAATGCGCGGTTTGGGGATCCAGAGGCACAAGTGGTTCTGCCCCGGATGAAGAATGACCTGATTGAAGTAATAGAAGCCTGTATTGACGGTACCTTAGACGAGATAGACCTGCAGTTCGAGGATAATGCTGCAGTCTGTGTGGTATTGGCCTCGCAGGGATATCCGGTTCAGTATCAGAAAGGTTTTCCCATATCAGGGCTTGAGGAGTTTGATAAACAGGATGGATACTACTGCTTTCATGCCGGGACAGCATTTAAAGATGGCCAGATTGTGACAAATGGAGGGCGTGTGCTGGGCGTCACTGCAAAAGGGCAGGATCTGAAAGAGGCCAGGGCAAACGCTTATGCCGCCACAGACTGGGTCAAGTTTGAAAATAAATATATGCGCCATGATATCGGCAAGGCCATCGATGAGGCTTAGGCAGAATCAGGCGGAAGAACGGATGACAGGGAACCGGTAGCATTGGATGCAATGTTATCGGTTTTTCCAATACCCACAGTCAGTCCAATGCAGCTATGCAAGATAAATGAGGGATTGACAGATAAAAACTACATATGTAATATTAAAAGCAGCAAGTTGTACTTTATCATTTATCTTACCAAGCCTGAGTATGAATGAGAAAGTATAATGCATGTAATCAGCAGTCAGTTTGCATATATAAAGAAGGGGGGATTTTTATGCCATCCAGAAAAGAATATAAAAAACAAAAAGGCCGTCAGGGCGGCAAAAAGTTTAAATGGGTTTTGCCCGTAGTTCTGGCTGTGCTCATCGTACTTGCAGCCATAGGGGCATTTTCAGTGCGGACGATACTGAAGATGCGCCCGGCGCCGGAGGACAGCCTTAAGCAGTATTTTTCCCTTTTAGAAAAGGGAGAGTATGAAGATATGTATAACATGCTGGATGCAGGGACGAAGCAGAGTGTATCCCAGGAGGATTTTATTAACCGAAACCAGAATATTTATGAAGGCATCCGTGCAGCCAATATAAAAGTCCAGGCAAAAGGGGAGCCGAAATACCAGGACGGCAAAAAGCGCGTATCATTGACTTATACATCAGATATGGATACATTGGCTGGGAAGATAACTTTTGACAATAAAATGCAGCTGGTAAAAGAAGATGGGCAGTACTGTATTGTGTGGGATTCCACCTTGATTTTTCCAGCCTTAAAAAATGAATATAAAATACAGATTAATACGGAATCAGCAGTGCGGGGTTCCATATTGGACAGGAATGGGCAGATGCTGGCCGGGCAGGGGTTAGTCTCAGAGGTAGGGATAGTTCCGGGGAAGCTGGGGGAGGATGCAGACGGGGCTATTCGAAAAGCAGGAGAGATTCTGGATATGACGGAGGACGAGATACGGCAGAGGCTGGACGCCTCCTATGTACAGGAGGATTCCTTTGTCCCACTGAAGGCTGTGGCAAAGAACAGTACAGATGTAGAGGAGGAGCTGCTGAAAATTCCTGGCATCATGATCAATGACCAGGAGGAAAGGGTGTATCCCTTTGGGGCGGCGGCCGGACATCTTACAGGCTATGTACAGTCTGTCACAGCGGAGGATTTGGAGGAACTGGAAGGAAAAGGATACCATGAGAATAGTGTTATAGGTAAATCTGGACTTGAACTGGCATATGAGGAAGAGCTGAGGGCCATTGATGGATATAGCATTAATATTGTGGATGCGGATGGCGTAAATATAGAAACAGTGGCTCTTTTGCCGGCACAAAACGGAAAGGATATCCAGCTTACGGTGGATGCGGATGTGCAGAACAAGGCTTATGAACAGTTCGCATCAGACCCTGGTGTGGCGGCGGCCATGAATCCAAAGACAGGAGAAGTACTTGCCCTGGTGAGCACTCCTGGGTTTGACCCCAATGAGTTTGTCATGGGAATGTCTGATAAGCGGTGGAATGAACTGAGCAATGATGAAAATAAGCCGCTGATGAACCGTTTTTACAACACATGGGTTCCCGGCTCTACTTTTAAGGCTGTGACTGCTGCTATAGGACTTGAGAGTGGAAAACTGGATCCGGAAGCTAACATGGGGTATGTGGGACTGAAATGGCAGAAGGATGGAAGCTGGGGAGATTATTTTGTCACCACGCTGACTGATTATGGGGAGACAGTGAATTTGGAAAATGCCCTTGTCTACTCTGACAATATATATTTTGCAAGGGCAGCTTTGGATATAGGGCAGGATGATCTGATCCAGAAATTTAAGACTATGGGTTTTGAGGAGGAGATTCCGTTTGAACTGGAGTTGGCAGTCTCTACTTATGATGATGATGACAATATAGATTCTGATATCCAGCTGGCAGATACAGGTTATGGCCAGGGACAGCTTCTTGTGAATCCTGTCCATATGCTCTCTATGTACACCATGTTTGTAAATAGTGGGGATATGGTACAGCCTACGCTTATTTACCAAGAGTCACCACAGCCGGTAATGTGGAAAAAGCAGGTTATTTCCCCCCAGACCGCGGAGACTGTGAAAAATGATCTGATACAGGTCATTGAAAACCCCTCGGGCACGGGGGCAGGCGCCAGGATTGAAGGGATCACCATGTTGGGAAAGACGGGGACTGCGGAGATCAAGGAAAGCCAGGATGATACGGCTGGCATAGAGAGAGGCTGGTTTATATGTGAGACAACAGAGGATATAGAGAAGCCAATTGTGGCAGCAGGCATGGTGGAAGATGTGAAGGAGAAAGGCGGGAGCAATTATGTGACCGATAAGGTGAGAGAAATTGTGGCTGCCTATGAACAGTGATTGCTATTGAATGAAAGGAGGTACAGACAGGGCGTAAAATGAAAGAGTTATTGAAAAATACCCTTCCTTTTTGGAATGACCTTACAGAGGAAGAAAAGAACAGGTTAGCATTACAGGTGATGGAAAGCTCCTATGAGAAGGGCAGTGTGCTTCATTATGGAGGGCGGGAATGTGCCGGGGTCCAGATTATCAGAAAGGGCCAGGCAAGAGTTTTTGTAACTTCCCCGGCAGGGGGAGAGATTACTTTGTTCCGCCTGCTGGGCGGCGATGTAAGTATATTAAGCGCAGCATGTATGATGAGAGGCTTGGATATAGAGCTGGATATGGAGATAGAAGAGGATTCAGTCATATGTACAATACCTAAAATACTTTATAAAGAGATTAGTGACAAAAATGCAAAGGTAAAAGATTATACTCTGGAGATGATATCAGAAAGGTTTTCAGATATTATGTGGCTGTTCAATCAGTATGTATTTTCCAATGTGGCCTCCCGCCTGGCAGATTCGATTTTGGAGCACAGGGCACTGGGCGGGACAGATAATCTCACTATTACCCATGATGCCCTGGCAAGGGACATTGGGACAGCAAGGGAAGTTGTAACAAGACTTTTAAAGCAGTTCCAGACTGACGGACTGGTGAGGCTCACCAGAGGCCATGTGGAGGTATTAGATGCTGTGAAGCTGGGTAAAGTATAATATAGATTGTTTTGTGATTTTGTCACAGAAAAATACTGGATATGTGGTATACTATAACCAGTGACAGAGAAGTCAAAGACCACGATGCAGGCATACAAGGGCATAAAACTAGCAGCGATGCAGGCATCGGGGGATTAGACCCCCGCGGCAGCCGGCAGATGGATATGAAAACATGTCCGCCGGGTTCGTTGCCCGCGGGAATAAACAATATTATATAGAATCAAAGGAGGAAATAAAATGTCAGTTGTCAAACTTACAACAGAAAATTTTGAGCAGGAAGTGATTCATTCAGATAAACCAGTACTGGTTGATTTTTATGCAGATTGGTGCGGCCCGTGTAAAATGATGGCTCCGGTGGTAGAGGAGATTGCTGCAGAGAAGGAAGATGTGAAGGTAGGAAAGTTAAATATTGATGAAGAAATGGAAATTGCCCAGAAATATAAGGTTATGAGCATCCCTACATTTATGGTATTTAAAGGAGGGGAGGCAGTAAAAAGAGATATGGGGGCAAAGCCAAAAAGTGAAGTGATCTCCATGTTTGAGTAGGCATTGCCTATTTTGCGCCAATTTCTGGCGGGTATACAGGACTGTGCGGCAGGGTGTTTTAAGCAGGACATTTTCAGGTATAATATGGGCGGCAATCCGCCCTATGAATATATCTGAAAGTGTCCTGCTTTTATACTCAGGCGCCCAGGCGTTGTTTGTGCTGAATTTAGAAGGTTATAGTGTGGGTTGCAATCCTTTCCTGAAAGGCTTTGTCATGCTCTATGAAGATCATGGCGGGGGCATATTCTGTAAGAAGTGCCTCTATCTGCATGCGGGAGAATACATCTATAAAATTTAAGGGTTCATCCCAGAAAAACAGGTGGGCAGGTTCGCAGAGACTTTTCGCTAAAAGTACTTTCTTTTTCTGCCCCTGGCTGAAATTTTGGATGGGTTTCTCAAACTGTATCCGTTCGATCCCTAATTTTCTAAGTACTGTCTTAAAAGTACTTTCATTTAACCCATAGGCTCTGGAAAACTCAGTCAAAGTACCCTGCATCCAGGTGGTATCTTGAGGGATATAGGATATTTTGATACCAGTTCCTATATAGAAGGAACCCTTGTGAGGAACGGGATCTCCCAGCAAAAGCCTCATCAGACTGGTCTTTCCGCAGCCATTTTTTCCTTTCAGGCATATACGGTCCCCCTTGTGTACAGAAAAACTGATATTTTGGCATACGGATATATCCCCATAGGAGATGCTGATATTATCTGCGGATAAAAGCAGGCTTGAGTGCCAGGGCAGGGAGTTTAGTTTCAGGTTCTCAGCCGTCTCAATATTTTTAAGCAGCTTTTCCTTTTCGCAAAGTGCATGTTCTTCTCTGTTCTGGATGGATTTTGCCCGTTTCATCATTTTGGCTGCCTGATGTCCAATATGCCCTCTGTCCGGCTTAAGTCCGCCAACACGGGTTCCGGTCTTAGTTTTTTCAATTTTGTTGGACCATGCCGCGCTCTGCCGGGAGGATTCTTTAAGCCGGCGGATATCTCCCTTTAATTGGATACTGCGTTCTTCTTCCATTTTGTCTAGCGCCTTTTTATTCTCATACCAGGAAGTGAAGTTTCCCTTTTGGAGCTCTATATTCGCCTTGTTTATTGAAAGTATATGGTCAACACACTTATCCAGAAAGAACCGGTCGTGGGAAACCAGGATAAATCCTTTTTTAGAGAGCAGATATTCAGCTACTAGTTTTCTGGCATGTTCATCCAGATGATTGGTGGGTTCGTCAATTAACAGAAATGCATTGTCCCTGAGAAAGAGGGCTGCAAGCAGAGTCTTTGTCTGCTCGCCATTGCTGAGTGTCCGAAAAGGACGGTAAAGTACCCCGGGATCAGTGCCTAACAAGTTTAATTCTCTGAATATCTGCCAGTCTTCTGCCTGGGGTGATATTCTTTCTACTATAGATAGTGTGATTTCATTAGGTGTATCCACAGGATATGGGAAGTATTCAAAGCTTACATTGGAATGGATGGCTCCCCTATACTCGTATTTGTCCATAAGCAGATTTAGAAAGGTAGTTTTGCCCCGGCCATTTCTGCCGATAAAGCCAAGCTTCCAGTCTGTATCTATCTGGAAGGAGACGTCCTGGAATATATAGTCAAAGCTGCTGTCATAGGAAAATGTTAGGTTGGATATTTGTATTCTTGACATAAATGTACCTCCTGATTTTAACGGGACGGGCAGACCGTATCTGCCCATATTATAAAAAGGCCGCAGGAAAGTTGATTCCTGCGGCCTCTGTAACATTAAATAATGGTATATACAATGCCCACATGATTATAGAAGACACCATGCCACGTTACGAGAAGAAGATGAATGAACTTTCCTGTGCCTGCACAACAAAAAACGGACAATATAAGTGTACAATGTCCTTTGCTTTTGCCAGTAATTTGCTATGCATGTAAAATTAACAGGAAAAATTCTTCATTCTTTCATCTCCAATCTTTGATCTAAAAAGGATACATCCTTAAGGGGATGCTTTAGACTTGTCTGCTGATATGGTAACAGATGCATGGCCCTATGTCAATTATGTAACGCCAGGAATTTTTCTAAATTAATTTGAAAAAGTATGCCCAGAGGGCACCCCTTAATCCATGCCCTTTGGGTATGCTTATTGAACTACTAATATTCAATAAGGAATACTTATTGAACTACTAATATTCAATAAGGAATACTTATTGAACTACTAATGTTCAATAAGGTATATTCCAGTGCAGGAATAAATTCCATAGGGTTATTCTAAAGTACGAAAAAATGCTAATCTATGAAAAATGTGTTAGAATTAAAAAATAGTTTCAAAAAGCCTGCCAAAAGCAGCCCTCATTTTTTTCATGGGCTTAAGGTAAGCAGGCAGAATATAGATTTTAAATGGAGGCTTATATGTCACTACAATTTATTTTGGGAAATTCAGGGGCAGGGAAATCTTATTATCTGTATCAAAAAATCATAAAGGAATCTATGGAAAATCCCGGCATGAATTATCTGGTCATTGTGCCTGAGCAGTTTACCATGCAGACGCAGAAGGATTTATGTGCTATGCATCCAAGACGTGGGATCATGAATATTGATGTGCTGAGTTTTGGCCGTCTTGCACACCGTATCTTTGAGGAAACAGGGGGGGATGCAAAGCATGTCCTGGATGATGAGGGGAAAAACCTGATTCTGAGGAAGATTGCAGGAAACTATGGGCAGGATTTAAAAGTACTGGGGGGGAATCTGAAGAAGCAGGGATATATCAGTGAGGTAAAATCTGTAATTTCTGAGTTCACCCAATATGGGATAGGGTTTGATGAGCTGGATCAATTGATGGAAGAGTTGGGGGCGGGAAGCTACTTATATTATAAACTGGAAGATATACGCAAGATATATGAAGGGTTTGAGAAATATCTTGCGGACAAATATATTACAAAGGAGGAACTTCTGGATGTGCTGAGCGACGCGGTGCCACGTTCCGGCCTTTTAAAAAAGAGTGTGGTGGCACTGGACGGATTTACAGGTTTTACGCCTGTGCAGAATAAGCTACTGGGCGAACTGATGAAAGTGTGCAGCAAGGTTTTTGTCACTGCAGTTATGGACAGAAGGGAGGATCCGTATGTATACAGGCATCCCTACCAGTTATTTGGCCTAAGCAAGCAGATGCTCTCCGGCCTGATAAAGACTGCCGGTGAATGTAAGGCTGGCCTGGAGGATGCGGTCATGTTATATCAAAAGCCTTCCTATAGATTCCGGGATAATGCCGTTCTAGGCTTTCTGGAAGAGGAGCTGTTTAGATATTCCAGGAACCAGTATACTAAGGACCAGGACAGACTTACCATACATGTGGCCAGAAATCCAAAGAAGGAGGCAGAGGCGGTTGCCTTACGGGTCCGTTTCCTTGTCAGGGAGAAGGGACTTCGCTACAGAGATATTGGGGTCATAGCCAGTGACCTGAACGTATATGCCGCGCACCTGGAAAAGGCTTTTGAAAATTGTGGGATACCAGCTTTTATGGACCATAAAAAAAGCATCCTCCAAAATGCTTTTGTAGAATATCTGCGCAGCCTTCTGGTTATGGCAGAACAGAATTTTTCCTACGAGAGCGTGTTCCGTTTTTTGAGGACTCAGATGACGGACTTTACGGCGGAAGAAACAGACTGTATGGAAAACTATGTGCTGGCGCTGGGCATAAAGGGGTATAAAAACTGGCAGAGGGCCTGGGTGAGGCAGACAAGGGAAACAGGTTTAAAGGAGCTGGAGACATTAAACGGATATAGGGTACGGTTCGTGGAAGGTGTGGATTCTCTCGTGTATATTTTGAGACAGCGCAGTAAGACTGTACGGGATATTACGGAAGCTGTCTATGAATATCTGGAAGGACAGAATTGCCAAATCCGGCTCAAAGAGATGGAAGATACATTTATGGAAACCGGCGAGCTTGCCCTGGCAAAAGAGTACGCCCAGGTCTACAGGATTGTTATAGAACTGTTTGACAAGTTTGCAGAGCTTTTAGGAGATGAGAAAATTTCTCTCAGGGAATACTGTGACCTGCTGGACGCCGGCCTGGAGGAGGCGAAAGTGGGGGTAATTCCGCCCAGCTTGGACCAGGTAGTGATCGGGGATGTGGAAAGGACACGGCTGAAGGATATTAAGGCGCTCTTTTTTGTGGGGGCAAATGATACGCTGCTTCCGGGAAAGCTGGGGCAGGGCGGGTTATTGTCAGAGAGGGACAGGGAGCAGTTTAAACAGAGGAAATTGTCTCTTTCCCCAGGGGCAAAGGAAAAGACTTATATACAGAAATTCTATTTATATATGAACCTGACAAAGCCTACAGAATATTTATCTTTATCATTCTGCAAGGTTTCAGGGGACGGAAAAACGCTGCGCCCGGCCTATCTTATCCAGGATATCAGGAAGCTGTTCCCGGCTCTTAAGATTGTGGAGGAGGAAGAACAGGGACTGGCAGAGCGTGAGCTGACGGCAAAAACAGGGATGGAGTATTTAATACAGGGTATACAAAATAAGGCTGGGGGGCTTTCCGCCGAATGGAAAGAACTCTACACGTGGTATGCTAAGAATCCAGAAGCAGGGGATACTGGACGGATGCTGGAAGCCGCATTTTTTAAAAAGGAGGCGGACCGCCTGACGAAGGAAACTGCAACTGCCTTATATGGGGAGGGGGGACGGTTTAGTGTTACCAGGCTGGAACGGTTTGCGGCATGCGCATATGCCCATTTCCTGACCTATGGACTTAAGCTGTCGGACAGAGAACAATATCAGTTTGAGGCCATGGATTTAGGGAACATTGCACATCAATCTATGGAGAGGTTTGCCAGAAAGGCCGACGCCTGTAAAACAACATGGCCGATGCTCACAGAGGAAGAGAGGGATGGCCTGATTGAGCAGAGCGTGGAGGAAAGTATTCTGGATTATGGAAACACGGTGCTTTACAGCAATGCCCGCAATGAGTATATGATCACCCGCATTAAGAAGCTGATCCACCGTTCTGTCTGGGCCCTTACCGAGCAATTAAGGAAAGGAGATTTTGTCCCGGGAGGCTACGAGATCGAGTTTGGAAGGGGAAAAATTGACAGAATCGACCTGTGCGAGGATGGACGTCAGGTTTATGTGAAAGTTACAGACTATAAAACGGGGGCAAAGGCCTTTGATATAACCGCGTTTTACTATGGCCTTCAGCTCCAGCTGCCAGTCTATCTCAATGCAGCCATGGAGATAGAGAAAAAGAAGCATCCGGGCAAAGATATCGTTCCTGCCGGTATTTTTTATTATCGGATGCAGGATCCAATTGTAGAGAAGGAAAAGGATGATGCCCTGCTTAAGGAAAAGCTGCTCAGAGAGCTTAAGCTGGATGGACTGGTCAATGGGGATGAGCAGATTATCAGCCATCTGGAAAGAGATTTAACTGGCACTTCTAATCTGATACCAGTGGGGAGAAATAAAGATGGAAGCCTGAGCCGTTATTCGAAAACCCTTGAACCAGATGATTTTGACAGTTTTCTCGCCTACACGAGGGAAAAAGAAAAAGAACTGGGGGAACAGATTACAGATGGACAGGTGCAGGCTGCACCCTATGAACTGAACGGGCAGACAGGATGTGATTACTGTGCATACAGAGATATATGTGGTTTTGACCCCAGGCTTGACGGGTATAGCTATAAGAGCTTGGTAAAGCTCACCAGGGAAGAAGTGGTTGGGCTGATGAGAAAAATAAAAGAAACAGGGGGAGAAGATACGGATGCAGTGGACTGAGGAACAGCAAAAGGTGATTGAACTAAGGGAAAGAAATATCCTTGTCTCGGCAGCAGCAGGCTCAGGCAAGACGGCCGTGTTGGTAGAGCGTATTATCCGTATGCTTACAGACCGTGACAAGCCTGTGGATGTGGACAGGCTTTTAATTGTAACTTTTACAGAGGCTGCGGCAGCGGAGATGAAGGAACGTATCAGAGCTGCAATTGAGGATGCCCTTGAGAGGCGGCCTGGAGATGTGCATTTGCAGAGACAGTCTACTCTGATACACAATGCGCCTATTACGACTATACATAGTTTTTGCCTGTCTATAATACGGGAGCATTTTCATGTGCTGGATCTGGACCCAGGCTTTCGTATTGCAGAGGAAGGCGAGCTGAAGCTGCTGCGCCAGGATGTGCTGGATGAATTGCTGGAAGAGTGTTACAGGGAAGGGGAGCCTGTATTTCTTGCATTCGTAGAAAAGTTTGGGCGTGGCCGGAACGATAAAAAAATAGAAGAGCTTATTTTAAGCCTTTACGACTATTCCAGAAGTTATCCCCAGCCTGAAAAGTGGCTTGAGGCCTGTGGGGAGGCATACTACATAGACCCAGGCAATCCAGAGGAATCAGAATGTGTCAGCCGTGTAAAGGAGCTGGCCCGGCTTAAAATGGAGGATATTCTGGCCGTCCTGGAGGAGGGGGCGGGGATATGTGAACTGCCGGACGGCCCTTACATGTATGCAGATATGCTTGCATCAGACAAGGAGGCTGTTATGGCTGCACTTAAGGCAGAGTCCTTTGATGATATATATCAATCTGTCCGTCAGATCACGTGGAAACGCCTATCGGCAAAGAAGGACGAGTCTGTAGACCCAGAAAAGAAAGAACAGGTAAAGGGCCTGAGGGAGAAGGCCAAAAAGATGCTGAAGGCCACAATAGCAGCCTGTTTTTTTGAGGAACCTGAAGAAATGTGGAAGGATATGAATGATTCCAGAGAAACAATAGAAGCACTGACTGGGCTTGTGGGGAAGTTTTCTAGGTTATTCTCAGAGAAAAAGCAGGACCGCAATATGATTGATTTCGGCGATATGGAGCAGTTCGCGTTAAAGATACTGACCCATGAGGAGGAGGGGAGGCTGGTTCCATCTATTGTAGCCGCAGAGTACCAGGAGCAGTTCGTGGAGGTTATGATTGACGAATACCAGGACAGCAACCTGATTCAGGAAGCAATACTGACCAGTGTATCTACAGTGAGCAGGGACAGGAATAATATTTTTATGGTAGGCGATGTCAAGCAGAGTATTTACCGGTTCCGGCTCTCCAGGCCTGAACTGTTTATGGAGAAATATGACAGTTACAGCCAGGAGGACAGTAAAACACAGCGGATTGACCTTCACAAAAATTTCAGAAGCAGAACAGAGGTGTTGGAGAGTATAAACTTTATATTTGAACATATTATGCAGAAGCCTCTGGGAGGCATTTGTTATGACGAACAGGCTGCACTGTATCCGGGGGCTGCTTATGAACCGCAGACAGATGCCCGGGGGAAGTCCTTCAACTTTACAGAACTTTTGCTTGTAGACACATCGGAGAATGTGGGTGAAGAGGAGGAAGGAACACAGATCGGCAAGCCATGGGAGGGAACAGACAGGGAGCAGGAGGCACAGGCCGTGGCCTGGCGTATTAAGGAACTTATGAGGACGGGAAAGGTGGTGGATAAGGCTACAGGAAGCTGCCGGACTCCCCGCTACAGTGATATTGTAATATTGACAAGGAGTGTAAAGGGATGGGCGGATGTATTTGCAGAGGTGCTTGCCGAGGAAGGGATACCAGCCTATACAGGAAGCAAGGAGGGATACTTTGAGACATATGAGATCAGTATTCTGTTGGACTACCTTAAAATCCTGGACAATTTCAGGCAAGAGCTTCCCCTGGCGGCAGTCCTTGCGTCTCCCCTGGCAGGCTTAAATGCCGGGCAGATGGCAAATATCAGAAATGCGTTCCCAGGACTGCCATTTTTTGAGGCGGTGGTTCAGTATTCTGAAGGCGTGGATTTAGAGGGAGAGACAAAAGATTTACTTATAAAATTTCTGGGCACATACAGGCAATATAGGCGGAAAGTACCGTATACGGCTATCCATGAGCTTCTGTGGGATATTATTGAAAACACAGGGTATGGGGTTTATATGTATTCTATGCCGGGAGGCACGCAGAGAATGGCAAACCTGGAAATGCTGGTGGAAAAAGCTTCTGCTTTTGAAAGTACAAGCTACAAAGGATTGTTTAATTTTGTGCGTTATATCGAACAGCTCCAGAAGTATGACGTGGATTACGGGGAGGCTGACGTAGAGGATGGACAGTCAGATACAGTCCGTATTATGACAATCCATAAAAGCAAGGGACTGGAATTTCCTATTGTATTTGTGGCTGGCATGGGGAAAAAGTTCAATATGCAGGATACTGCCGGCAGTATAGTGATCCATCCAGATTGGGGGATTGGCATAGATGCCGTTGATCTTGAAAGGCGGACAAAGATACCTACCATCCTAAAAAAGGTTATACAGGAAGAAATGATCAGGGAGAATCTTGGGGAAGAGCTGCGTGTCCTCTATGTTGCCCTGACAAGAGCGAAAGAGAAGCTAATTATGACGGCGGTCCTGCCTGGGGCAGGAGAGGCGGCGGAGCAGATTAAAAGTATGGTACAGGGCAGAGGCAAGGCAGGGCGGATCTGTACCTCAAAGAGTATGCCTCTCCCTATGTATGTACTTTCAGGCGCCAGGCGCTATCTGGATTGGATTATGCCCCTTCTGCCCGGTTTATCCGGGAGCGTTCCCATGGAATTTTTCGTTGTGGGGCGCCGTGAGGCATCAGAATATGCTGAAATAGAGAGAAGGGGGGAGAGCCTGGCAAGGGATGTGCTGGAGCACTGGGATACAGGGCAGGTATACCATGAGGCTCTCCGGGACAGGCTGGCAGGTCAGTTGGAGTATTCATACCCCTATATGCAGGAGGGCAGGCTCAAGCTGAAATTCACGGTCTCAGAGCTTAAGAAAAGAGCCTATCTGCAGGATGATGACAGTGAAGAACTATATGCAGAACCAGAGGTCGTACCTCTGATCCCGTCATTTATAAAAGAGGAAAATAAACTGACAGGGGCATCAAGGGGAAGCGCCTACCATAAACTGTTGGAGATTTTAGACTTTTCTAAAAAATATGACGAGGCATCGCTGATCCAGGAGATAAACCAGTTTTTACAGGAGGGAAAACTATCGGCAGATATGGCAGAGTGTATCCAGGCCCGGGATATATTGAAGTTTCTGCATAGCCCAAGCGGGACAAGGATGCATCTGGCTGCTGTAAAGGGACTGCTTGGCAAGGAGCAGCCTTTTGTGCTGGGAGTAGATGCGAAGGAAATCTATGTAGAAGAAAATCTGAATGAAATGATTTTAGTACAGGGAATTATTGATGCATATTTCGAAGAAGATGGGGAACTGACCGTGTTGGATTACAAGACGGATAAGGTCCGTTTTGCCTCTGAACTGAAAGAGAAGTACCATGCTCAGTTAGATTATTATGCACAGGCAATGGAACAGCTCACTGGGAAAAAGGTAAAAGAAAAAATTATTTATTCGTTTACTCTGGAAGAAGAGATATATGTATAATCAGGCAGAAAATAAAAGTGCCTTGCATATCCCCTACCAGCGTTATTCGCAGGGGGGATGGCGCGATACTGTTACTAGGGGCATCGGCGGGAGGAAAGGACGCGGCGGAGAATTAATGAAAGATATGTATATATTAAGTTATATTCTAATAATAAATTTTATTACATTTCTGGCTTTCGGGGAGGATAAACGCAGAGCCAGGAAACAGCTGTGGAGAATTTCTGAGAAAACCCTCATGCTTCTGGCCGCTGCAGGTGGTTCCATAGGAGCGGCGGCAGGGATGAGGATTTTTCATCATAAGACAAAGAAAAGACTGTTTAGGGCAGGAATACCTATATTCATTATACTGCATGTTTTCGCTGTGCTTGTGTATTTTAACCAGATTTGACAGGGGCGGCGGGAAAGCTTTATCTACTGGTTTCTGTATAAGAAGTACGTACATTATATTTTTATCAGGAGGCGTGTCATAACCGTTCTGTTATAGGCTATAGGCCTCAAAAAATAGAGGATAAAAACTAAAATCATAATTGACATCTAATACTATTTGATATATAATATAG
>ERZ652168.33-NODE-33-length-69374-cov-20.8125_pt1 | contig 69374 bp, 58 predicted proteins | sample MGYA00514763_ERZ652168 | MGnify/ENA metagenome assembly ERZ652168
GAATATCCGGAAGAACGGAAAAAATACATACTGTCTCACAGCGAAAGTGTGATGTGTTTAGATGCAGATTTTTATGAACGTGAAGAAATTTGTGAATATTCATCTGAACCACCAGCCATTGGATATACTCCTTACGATCTGGTTTATATCATTTATACATCAGGCAGCACCGGAACCCCAAAAGGTGTTTCAATTACTCAAGGGGCAGTTATGAATACTGTACTTGATATAAACCAGAAGTTTCATGTCACAGCAGAGGACAAGATTATAGGCCTGTCATCTATGTGTTTTGACCTTTCGGTGTATGATATTTTTGGCTGCCTTTCAACAGGTGCAACCTTGGTAGAGGTTCCGGATATCCATGATGTCTATAACCTGGCAAAAGTTATCAAAGAGGAAGGGATCACTATATGGAATTCTGTTCCTGCGATTATGGAGATGATGCTGGATAATACAGTACAGGAGGAAACAGATTTCTGGTCAATGGAGGAAAGCAGCCAGGTTAACGTTAGCCTGGAGGAGAGCAGTCTTCGTTTGGTGCTTCTCAGTGGAGACTGGATTCCTGTAAACCTGCCGGATAGAATTAGAAAAGAATATGAAAATGCTGAAGTAGTCAGCCTTGGAGGAGCTACGGAAGCGTCGATTTGGTCTATTTATTATCCGATAGGAGAAGTGAATCCAGAATGGACAAGCATCCCGTATGGCATGCCGTTAGCTAACCAGACGTATTATGTGCTGAATTATAGGCTGGAGGATTGCCCGATAGGAGTAACGGGAGAACTATATATTGGCGGAAAAGGATTGGCACAGGGATACTACCGAGACCCGGAAAAGACAGCAGAAGCATTTATCGAACATCCGGCATATGGACGGATATATAGAACAGGCGATTATGGTGTAATGACAGAGAAAGGATACATCATTTTCCAGGGAAGAAAAGATTACCAGGTAAAGATCAGCGGTCATAGAATCGAATTAGGAGAAATAGAAAGCCGTCTGTTACAGCATAAGTCAGTTAGAAAGTGTGCTGTGGTAGATTGGGAAGACGAAAACAAGAAGAAATATTTATGCGCCTATGTAGTATCGGACACCGAAATTGATACCGAGGAATTAAGTTCTTTTCTGGGAGAAACTCTGCCTGAGTATATGGTGCCGAAGTTCTTTGAACGGATTGAAGAAGTTCCTTTAAATCTAAATGGAAAAGTTCTAAGGAAAGAGCTAAAAAAGCCCAAACAGACAATCAAGACGCAAGAGAAAGTTTTTCCACATACACAAACAGAAAAAAGATTGGCAATTATATGGGAAGAAATTCTTGGAATACAGAAAATAGGGATTAAAGATCAATTTTTAAGAATAGGTGGAGATTCTATAAAGATGGTCGCTGTTCTAGGAAAAATTACTGAAGAATTTCACGTTAAAATATCGTTTAGAGAATTTATAACTGCTAATACAATAGAAAAAATGGCATCACTAATAGAAGGAAAAAAAGGAATTTTAAAGGAGACTATTTATAAGCATAAAGAACATAATGTGGATACTGAATATGATGAGTTTCCTTTAACAGATGTCCAAATGGCTTATTTAATAGGGAGAAACGAGGGAATTGCTTTAGGTGGTATTTCTACACACGGATATTATGAGATATTGACACACTTGAATATAAGAAAATTAGAAGAAAGCCTTAATAAAGTTATTGAAATCCAGCCAATGTTACGGGCAATTATTAGTAAAAGCGGTACACAAAAAATATTGAAAGAGGTGCCCAGATATAGAATCTCTGAAAATGATATTAGAGGGTATACGGATGAAGAACAGGAGAATGTTATTAAAACAGAAAGACAAAGAATGTCCCATTATGTATTTGATACAGAAAAATGGCCTCTATTTGAGTTTAAAGCATTTCGAACTGATGAGGAGGAATATTATCTTTTTGTAGGGATTGATTTGTTAATAGCAGATGGAGGAAGTGTTAGAATATTTATTAGACAACTGTTAGACTTTTACTACGATAGGTTTGACAAGAATAGACAGAATGCTTTTACATTTAAAGACTATGTAGAGGCATTAAATGATTTTAGTGAAAGCAGTACATATAAGGAAGATAAAGATTATTGGATGGAACAAATATCTCTGATTCCACCGGCGCCAATGCTTCCATTACAAAAAGATCCAAGTGTAATTAGAAAACCTCAGTTTGCAAGAATTGAGAAAGTGATACCAAAATCAGAATGGAATGTTCTTCAAAAGGAAGCAAAAAAGAAAGGCATAACAACATCTACACTTTTATGTACCGCATATGCTTTAGTTTTAGGATACTGGAGCAATCAACCTGAATTGACTATTAATGTTACAGTTTTTACCAGGTATCCATTTAATGAAGGTGTTACAGACATAGTTGGAGATTTTACTTCAGTAATTTTATTACGGGTTAATTTGCTTGGTAGAAGTGATTTTTGGAAATTAGCCAGTGAGATTCAAAATCAATTAATGGATGCTCTGGAGCATAGGCATTATGATGGAATGAATGTGATTCGTAAAATTGCAGAACAAGCAGAAATGAAAGAACAGGCAGTTATGCCAGTTGTCTTTACGAGTCTTCTCTTTTCTATGGAGGAAGGTGATATAGTAACCATAGAAGATTTGGGTGAAGTTAAAATGGGAGTTAGTCAAACCTCTCAGGTATACTTGGACTATCAAGTGATGGAAACTAAAGAAGGATTGTTGATTACATGGGACTACATTAAGGAATTGTTTACGCCAAATATGATAAGTACTATGTTTAAACAGTACATTAATATTGTCGAAAGTTTATCAAAGAATGTAATTTCCATGCCTCATTTAGATTCAAAAGAACAGGAAGTATTTACAGCCTATAATGATACGAAGCTGGATATGCCAATATTGCCGATACAGACAACATTTAAAAAAATAGCAGAAAAATATCCTGAAAAGATTCTTATTGCAGATAATACTGGGGGTGTAACTTGCCATCAAGTGGATAAGCAATCTTCACAAATTGCAAACTATTTATTGAACCAGAAAATAAAGAGAGGGGATGTTATTGCTGTTTTAGGGAATAGAAGAAAAGAAACCATTATTAATATCCTTGGAATTTTAAAAGCGGGTGCTGCCTATGTGGCGATAGATCCGGAATATCCGGAAGAACGGAAAAAATACATACTGTCTCACAGCGAAAGTGTGATGTGTTTAGATGCAGATTTTTATGAACGTGAAGAAATTTGTGAATATTCATCTGAACCACCAGCCATTGGATATACTCCTTACGATCTGGTTTATATCATTTATACATCAGGCAGCACCGGAACCCCAAAAGGTGTTTCAATTACTCAAGGGGCAGTTATGAATACTGTACTTGATATAAACCAGAAGTTTCATGTCACAGCAGAGGACAAGATTATAGGCCTGTCATCTATGTGTTTTGACCTTTCGGTGTATGATATTTTTGGCTGCCTTTCAACAGGTGCAACCTTGGTAGAGGTTCCGGATATCCATGATGTCTATAACCTGGCAAAAGTTATCAAAGAGGAAGGGATCACTATATGGAATTCTGTTCCTGCGATTATGGAGATGATGCTGGATAATACAGTACAGGAGGAAACAGATTTCTGGTCAATGGAGGAAAGCAGCCAGGTTAACGTTAGCCTGGAGGAGAGCAGTCTTCGTTTGGTGCTTCTCAGTGGAGACTGGATTCCTGTAAACCTGCCGGATAGAATTAGAAAAGAATATGAAAATGCTGAAGTAGTCAGCCTTGGAGGAGCTACGGAAGCGTCGATTTGGTCTATTTATTATCCGATAGGAGAAGTGAATCCAGAATGGACAAGCATCCCGTATGGCATGCCGTTAGCTAACCAGACGTATTATGTGCTGAATTATAGGCTGGAGGATTGCCCGATAGGAGTAACGGGAGAACTATATATTGGCGGAAAAGGATTGGCACAGGGATACTACCGAGACCCGGAAAAGACAGCAGAAGCATTTATCGAACATCCGGCATATGGACGGATATATAGAACAGGCGATTATGGTGTAATGACAGAGAAAGGATACATCATTTTCCAGGGAAGAAAAGATTACCAGGTAAAGATCAGCGGTCATAGAATCGAATTAGGAGAAATAGAAAGCCGTCTGTTACAGCATAAGTCAGTTAGAAAGTGTGCTGTGGTAGATTGGGAAGACGAAAACAAGAAGAAATATTTATGCGCCTATGTAGTATCGGACACCGAAATTGATACCGAGGAATTAAGTTCTTTTCTGGGAGAAACTCTGCCTGAGTATATGGTGCCGAAGTTCTTTGAACGGATTGAAGAAATTCCTTTAAATCTAAATGGAAAGGTAGAAAAAAAGAAATTAGTTAAACATAATTTTAATAACAACGAATCTCGAAAGATTATTTATCCTCGAACAAAAACCGAAAGAGAGCTTGTCAATATTTGGAAAGAGATTTTAAATCTTGATGAGGTTAGTATAAAGGATAGTTTTTTAGGAAATGGTGGAGATTCTATAAAAATGGTTAGGGCTATGAGCTGTATTTCTGAGCGACTAAAAGTGGGGATTTCCTATAAAGAGTTTTTATACGCTAATACACCTGAAAAGCTGGCAAAACTTATTGAGAATGGAAAAAGCAAGAAGCAGAAGTATGAATATCCGAAATATTCTCATACTACGGGAGATGAATATGAGGAGTTCCCTTTAACAGATGTTCAGATGGCGTATCTATTAGGAAGAAATGATGAATTTGATTTGGGAGGTATTTCAACACATGGCTATTATGAAGTATTGACTAAATTAGATATAAAAAAATTGGAAAAAAGTCTTAATAGGACAATTAAAGAACAATCGATGTTTAGGACGGTTTTCTCAAAAAGTGGTATGCAAAGAGTCTTAAAATATGTTCCAGAGTACTCAATCACAGTGGAAGATTTAAGCTTATGCAGTAAAAAAGAACAGCAGGAAAAGATTCTAATGGAACGCTCCAGAATGTCCCATTATGTATTTGATGTAGAAAAATGGCCTTTATTTGAGTTTAAAGCATTTAAAATTAACTCTCAGGAATATTACTTATTCATTGGGATTGATTTGTTGATTGCGGATGGAAGTAGCATGCGGATTCTTGTCAGAGAGTTGAAAAGAGAGTATGACTACGAAGCGACATCAAGTATGCAGCAGAAATTTGATTATAAAGATTATGTGCATGCATTAGAAGAATTTAAGAATAGTGATATATATATGGAGGATAAAGGCTATTGGACAGATAGAATTGATTTACTGGCACCAGCCCCAGAGTTGCCTTTGAAAAAAGAATTGTCTGAAGTAAAAAATCCACACTTCAAAAGGCAGCAAGAAATTATTAATAATAATATATGGGAGAATATTAAGAAAGAAGCAAGAAACAGAGAAATTACCACCTCTGCTTTGCTGTGTAGCGTATATGCTGCAGTATTGGGATATTGGAGTAACCAAAAAGATTTAACAATTAATGTAACTGTATTTACAAGATATCCATTTAATCCTAATGTAAATAATATTATAGGTGACTTTACTTCTGTAATACTGCTTGATGTTAAACTCGGAGAAATGTCTAATTTATGGGATCTTGCACAACGGGTACAGAAGCAAATGATGGACGCTTTGGAGCATAGACACTATGATGGTATAAATGTAATTCGAGAACTGGCAAAACGAAAGAATATGCAACAGCAGGCTATTATGCCGGTAGTATTCACAAGTTTATTGTTCTCTATAGATTCAGAGGATAATGCGACAATCAATGATCTCGGAGAAATAAAGATGGGGGTTAGCCAGACATCGCAAGTATATTTGGATTATCAAGTTATGGAAACGAAGGAGGGCTTATCTATAACATGGGACTATATAGAAGAACTTTTTGATGAAGAAGTAATCGGCACCATGTTTTTGCAGTATATAAACGCATTAAAAAATTTAGATAAGCCGTACAGTGAGCTGTTACGACCTGCGAAAGACGATGAAGCTATTATACAAAAATATAACGACACACAATGCGATATTGAGGAGACAACAATACAGAGAGAATTTAAAAAAGTAGCTTCAAAATATCCAGAACATGTAATTGTATCAGATATAGAAGGTGAAATGACATGTGTAGAATTAGATAAAAAGTCAAATCAGATAGCACATTATTTAATAAGTAGTGGTGTAAAATCAGGTGATATTATTGGTGTTATGGGCAAAAGAAAAAAAGAAACTATTATGAACATAGTTGGTATTCTAAAGGCTGGGGCAGCTTATGTAGCTATAGACCCTACTTATCCTAAAGAACGCCAAGAGTATATTTTGTCAAATAGTGGAAGCGCGTATTTATTAGAGCCTGAATTTTATGAAACTTATAATATTAATCAGTATTCTGATACAGCATTAGATATTACATATCATCCGGAGGACATTGCTTATTTGATTTATACATCGGGAAGTACAGGTGTTCCTAAAGGAGTTGTAATTACGCAGAGTGCTGTAATGAATACAGTGCTAGACATTAATCAAAAATTTAGCATTGATAACACAGACAAGATAATTGGTTTATCATCAATGTGCTTTGATCTTTCGGTATATGATATATTCGGAAGTTTATCAACGGGAGCAAAGTTAGTTGAAATTGAAGATATCCATGATATTTCATATTTGGAAAGAATAGTGGAGAAAGAAGGAATCACAGTTTGGAATTCTGTCCCAGCCATTATGGAAATGTTCCTTAATGGCATTGGAAATGAGAGGCTGTTTCCAACGATAAATACGGTTCTTTTAAGTGGTGATTGGATTCCAGTAAATATGCCAAATGCTATAAAAAAGGTATGTGAAAATGCCAGAGTGGTTAGTCTTGGCGGAGCAACGGAAGGATCAATTTGGTCTATCTACTACCCAGTGGATTACGTGGATCCAGAATGGAAAAGTATTCCATATGGTAAACCATTGGCAAACCAGACTTATTATGTTCTGAACTATGAAGGTAGGGAGTGCCCGGTAGGAGTATCGGGAGAATTATATATTGGAGGAAAGGGGGTAGCACAAGGATATTTTAAAGATCAGGAGAAAACGAATAAAGCATTTATTGTACATCCGAAATATGGAAGAATTTATAGAACGGGTGATTATGGTGTTTTATTAAAAAGTGGAATTATCATTTTTCAAGGAAGAAAAGATTCTCAGATTAAAATTAGAGGGCACAGAATTGAAATAGGTGAAATTGAAAATCAATTACTTAAACACCCGAAAGTTAAAAATTGTGTAGTAGTTGATTGGGAGGATGATCTCGGAAAGAAATATTTATGTGGGTACTTTGTATCTGAAAACAATATAGATTCTAAAGAATTGCAAGATATGCTTCGGAGTAAATTGCCGGATTATATGATTCCAAAATGCTTTGAACAAATTGGAGGAATTCCCCTTACGGCTAATGAAAAGGTAGACAGGAATAAACTGCCAAAACCTGAATTTAAAACCAAGCAAATAGGAAAATGCATAGATCCTAGAACTGTAAAAGAAAAAGAAGTACTTAAAATATGGAAAGAAGTTCTTAATTTATCTGATATTGGTATATATGATGACTTTTATGAGATGGGCGGGGATTCTCTTTCTGCAATGAAAGTATTTTCAAAACTAACACAGAAATATCAAATAAGTATAAAAGAATTGTACTTATATAGGAATATTGCTTCTCTGAGTAAAATGTTACGAAAAAAAGAACCTCAGATATATTTCGATTTTTTAAAAAATCAGTTTAAGGAAATGGAGCATGTTTTACAATATCCAACTACAGAGTATCTTGAGTCTTATCGAAATTATTTAGAAAAAATTGATAAAGACTATAATGAGATTGAACTTGAAACCGAGGAAGAATATAGAACGATGCTTTTTATTGGAGCGACAGGATTTTTAGGCTCTCATATCTTATATGAGTTTTTATCAAATACAGATGTGGAGATTTATGCAATAATACGTGGACAAAGTAAAGAAAGTGCAGGTAAACGTTTAAGAGAGACTTTGGAGTTCTTCGATAAGTATAATCCTGCATGGGAACAAAGAATACATGTTGTAGTTGGTGATGCATCTATCCCAAAATTCGGATTGGAGGAAGAAACATATGAAATTTTACGTTCAAAAGTAGATTGCATTTTTAACTGTGCAGCAATTGTATCACATTTGGGACTATACGAAGTAATGTATAAAAGTAATGTATTAACCTGTAGTAATATCCTAAAATTTGCGGAGAAAAAGAAAAATATAAAGATTTTTCATATCTCAACCAAGCATGTAGGATTTGGTTCTGTGCCAGATAAAAAGGAGGTGCTGTTTTCAGAGAGCGAATTCAATGTTGGACAGGTAATTGATAATAATTATGCAAAAACAAAGTATGAGGCTGAAACTTTAATGCGTGCAGCGAGAGATGAAGGCTACAATATTAATATTTTTAGAATGGGAAATATTTCTTGTGAGTTGAAAGGAGGAAAATTCCAAAAAAATATAGAACAGAATGCATTTTACATTTTAACGAGAAGCTTTTTACGCTTAGGAATTCTTCCGTTATCTGAACAAAAAACGGTTGATTTGACATATGTGGACAGTGCAGCTAGAGCTATTTATTTACTGGCAACTAGAAAAAACCTAAATAATGAAACTTATCATATTGAGAACACGGAACTTTTATCATTTACACATATGGGAAAAATGATACAAAAATATGGGGAAAATGTTGTTTTACGACCTTATGAAGATATGTGGGATTATTTTTTACCGATATATGAAGAAGGAACGGATAACTCAAAAATGCAAGAGATAAATAATCTTATTGCATATATTGATTTTCTACCGTGGCATATGCCAACCATGTTTAGATTTGTAAAGGATAAGACTAAAATTCTTCTCGAAAAAATGGGTTTTGCATGGAAAGAACCTGATCAGGAAATCATAGATAATCTTTTAGATTATGGAAAACAGGTAGGTTTTTTTGACTAATGGTTATGGGGAAGTGAAGCAGTTCATTTCCCCATCCAGTAGATATTAGATATTGCACTAATTTTAATAATGATGAATAAAAAAGGAGACCAACTATGAAGCATTTAACATTTGATGTGGGTACAAATTTTGACAAAAACTTGATAAATGTGATTGCAGAGAATAATAAAAATAATCAATTTTCCTCAGTATTTGGAAAACTAAAGACAGATTTTTTGGGTGGCGGACGTTCTTCAGCCTTTTTGCCCGATATTACTATGGAGGAATTAAGAGATTATATTGAACTGTGCCATAAAAATAAGTTGGAATTTAACTATTTGATTAATGCGATGTGCATGGAAAATAAGGAACTTGAGGCTGATAGCCATTTCAAGATAATTGAGTTATTAAAAGAATTGGATAAAATAGGTGTTGATGCTATCACAATAACATCGCCCTATTTATGCGAACTGATAAAAACACAATTTCCACGTTTCAAAGTTACAGTTGGTTTATATGCGTATGCATTCGATTTGAACCATATTAAAAGATGGATTGAATTAGGTGCAGATGAGATAACCCTAGCACATCATGTAAATCGAGATTTTAAATTATTAAAAAAAATGTTGTTATATACAAAAGGGAAAAATGTGACGTTACGTTTGATTGCGAATAATTTATGCTTACATATGTGTCCATACAGTATTATGCATGGGACAGTGCAGGGACATTTTAGTTGTTCAGATAGTTGCTCTCGGGGAGATATTGACTACTGTTTGATGAAATGTTTGAGTACTAAAATTGAAGATATGTCAAATTTGATAAGTTCAGATTGGATAAGACCGGAAGATTTATGCTATTACGAGAAATTATGTGAGGAAACCGATAATTTTAATTTGTCGATAAAATTGGTAGAGCGAACTAAATCAACAAAATTTCTAACAAGAGTTGTCGAAGCATATGCGAGGAGACAATATAAGGGGAATCTTTTGGATATATTGTTATGGCCAAAGTCGGATGATATGGTCGTAAAGACAGAGCCTACTGCTGAGGAAATGAAAACTATGGCAGAGCTATATAATATTTCTCAAATGTTTAATTATAGTAAGATATTTGATCTTCCAAATATTTATATTGATAATACTAAATTAGATGGATTCCTTAAAAAATTTGTAGATGATTATGCATGTAATCATAAAATATGTGTCTCAAAACAAAATATAGATGTAACAGATAGCAATTATTGTTCCTATTGTAGTTCTTGGGTACAGCGTGCAATTATTTATAACGGTGAACAGGTAGAAAAATGGATAGACAATTGTAGAGAATTTGAAAAAGCACTTGATAGAAGTGAAGTATTTAGAAGTGTATTATAAAAGTTGCAGAAAAATTAAATAAGCGATTAGAAAACTTAGTGGAAGTATAAAACAGCCATCATTCTTTTAGATGGCTGTTTTTATAAGAGAAATAAATTTATTTTATATTATGATTAGTTCGGTATTCCTTTGGCCCCATACCATAGGCATTTTTAAATAGCTTTGCAAAATGGCCTGAATTGTGATAGCCAACCTTTGCGGCAATCGTAGCAATCCCATAATCAGAGTTTTTCAACAGGAATAGCGCCTGATTCAGTCGCATTTCTTTTAGATACTCATAGGGAGTAGTGCCGTAATACTTCCGAAAAGCAAGCTGATACCGGGCAGGGCTCATTCCTGCGATTTGCGCAAGTTCTTCCCCGGACGGATAAGCAGACAAATCCTTTTTCATATAGGTAACTGTTTTTTTCAGATCACGGATGTCCTTATAATCTAACTTGACAGAAATATGATTTTCCTTTTGCTCCATGCCCTTAATGACAAGAGAGAGTAATTCCAGAACTTTGCTTTCCAGATATAAGTGCAGCGTTTGTCCTACCGCCTGACAATCCCTGATCTGCTGAAAGACAAAGTTAAGCTCCGGCAGATTTGGATTTTTCAAAAGGTATTCCTTTGCCACTTTTGATTGTTCATAATCTTTTCCATAATGCACCCGGAAATAAGTATCAAAATACTTTCTTGTCAAAATGATTTTTGTAAATCTTACCGGCTTTCCTTTTTCGCAATAGACATAGGTGGTCTTTTGGGTGTTCACATAGCAGTAAATCCCTTTACCGACGGGCTGTGTTTTCCGTCTCCCGATTTTGAAAGAACTGCTGTCTGTTTCAAACTGGCTGATTTCCATATATTCTTCAGAAATAGTTGCGATTTTTTCAAAGGTTTCCTTTGGCGTGTAGTCTGCAATCAGAATCATAAGCAGGTCATTCTCAAAGCGTATCAACTGAAATGAGCCGCTTCCGTAGTCGGAAAGCATACGATAGTAGAGTGAATCCTCTCCTGATAATTCCTGTACTTTTGCAAAGTTCATATTTTCTGGAAGCTGTAACAAGTAGTCTGCAATCGAAAGAGCCATTTTTTCATTCCTCCTTTAGAGCTTCAATAAAAAAGTCACAATCCAATTTTTATTAGTCACGATTTTATAAAAAAATAAATTAAAAAACTCCATAAAGCACCGAAAATACAGTACTTTGAGTTGCTTTTAAAAATTAAATTCCCAAATAGTATAGCTGTTGATTTTTTTATTCTAACCTGTAAAATGAATTGTGTCAAGGTTAGTAATTTCTAACCTCAAAAAAAGAGAAAGGAGGTTCGTTTCTTATGGAACAAAAACGAACCGGATTATCCTATGTTTTTACCCTTGCGAGAGGGGAACGTGGAAAGCTGGGCGTGGGAATGTTGTTGGCTGTTCTTTGCTCGGCCTTATCGCTGATTCCTTATCTGGTGGTGTATCAGATATTGCTTCTGATTATCCAAAATGAAGTGACGTTTGGCGCTATGGCTATGTGGGCCTGCATTGGAATTGCGGCAGCCATCGGGCAAGCCATCCTCATGTCTTTTGCGGGTATCTGCTCCCATGTGGCGGCGTTCAATACCATGCACAAAATCAAAGTAAAGGTGCTGGAACATATATCCAGATTCAACCTGGGCTTTTTTCAGGAACGCTCTCCCGGACAGATCAAGACAACGCTTTTTGACGATGTGGACAGAGTAGAACAATTTTTAGCGCACAGTACATTGGAACTGGCACAGGCGATTGTCGTTCCGCTTATGATGTTTATTTTCATGCTGCGCCTGCACTGGGTTATGGCCCTTGTTATGCTGATTCCTATGATTTTGGGAATTGCTGTTCCGATGATGATGGTTAAGAATTACCCGGATATGTCGGCGGAACTTGCAGAAGATACGGAAAAACTCAATGCTTCTGCCAATGAATTTATCACGGCCATGCCAGTCATCAAAATGTACCACTTGACAGCGGAAAAATTCGAGCAGTATCGGAACGCGCTTCACCTTTATACGACCTGTTGGAAAAAGATGTGCGTGTCCTCCTGCAATCCTCTGTCGATTGCCCTTGTAGTATTAGATTCCGCCATCCTCTTTACGCTGCCCTTTGGCGGCTGGCTATACTCAAAAGGCTCTCTGTCAGTAGCTTCTTACCTGTTGTTTATTTTGCTTACCATGTGCTTTTTCACTTCGTTCCTAAATCTGGTTACGATTGTTATGCAGTCGATGGAGCTTGGCAGTGGTTTGGACAATATCAAAAAGATTATGGATATGGACGAAATGAAAAGCGGAAGCAAGACCCTGAAAAAAGACGGCTGCTATGGAATTGATTTTGAGGATGTAACTTTCAATTATACCAGCGGAGGAAAAGACGCGCTCACTTCTGTAAACCTGCACTTGGAGCCGGGAACGGTCAACGCCTTTGTCGGCCCGTCCGGGGCTGGAAAGACAACGGCGGTTCAGCTTCTTGGGCGCTATTGGGACACCACAGGCGGAACCATCAAAGTAGGTGGAGTACCAATTACTGACCTAAAAACGGAAAATCTGATGGATTTGACGGCTTTCGTCTTTCAGGATGTTTTTCTTCTGGAAGATACATTACTGGAAAATATCCGTATGGGAACCAATGCCAGCGAAGAAGAAGTACGGCAAGCAGCAAGGTCAGCACAGATTGACGATTTCATTATGGGCCTGCCGAAAGGCTATCAGACGCGGATTGGCGACGAGGGTGTAAAACTCTCTGGCGGCCAGCAGCAGCGGATTTCGATTGCAAGAGCAATTTTGAAAGATGCTCCTATCGTCATTTTCGACGAGGCGACTTCCTACTCTGACATTGAGAATGAACATAAAATCCAGCTTGCCCTGCAAAATCTTCTGAAAGGAAAAACCACAATTATGATCGCCCACCGGCTCCATACTATCCGGGACGCAGATAAAATTGTTGTTTTTCAGGACGGTACTGTGGCCGAGCAGGGAACCCATCAGGAGTTGGTAAAAAAAGGCGGCGTATATGGCCGGATGTGGGAAATTTATACACAGGCCACTATCGGAAAGGAGGCGGTTTAAATGCTGCGTACCATTAGGAAGCTGCTTGGAGAAAAAAGCAACCAGATTAAGTTTCCGATTGCCTTAATGGGCGCGGACGCTGTTCTTAGTATCGTTTTATATGTTGTTCTCTATATGACAGTCATTCAGCTTTTAGGCAACACGCTTACGGCAGGTAAAATTGTTATCTACACGGCGATTTGCTTTATCAGTGTGATTGCCCGGTTGGTAATCTATCGGAGCGCCTATTATCTGTGCTTCGCAAGAGGCGCAGAAATGTGCGGGGAAATGCGGCTTGACCTTGCCAATCATTATCGCTCATTAAGTCTTGGCTATTTCAACCAGAACAGCAGCGGCTATCTTCTTGGAACACTGACAAAGGATTTAACCAATTTTGAACTTGTGATTACACATACACTCCCGTCCATTGTAAAGACCGTAGTAACGGCGGCTCTGGTGCTGATCGGAACATTCTTTATTAACTGGAAACTGGCACTTGCCGAATGTGTTGTGCTTCTAATTGCCATGCCGGTTCTCTCTTGGGGCAACCGTCTTGTGGAAAAATACGGGACACAGAAAAGGAATCTCACCGCAAAAATGATTTCGATTGTCTTAGAGTATGTCAAAGGAATGAAAGTTTTTAAATCCCATAACATGACAAGCTCCCACTTTTCCAGAATGACAGATACGCTGGACGCAATTCGCAAGACAAATGTAAAAGCAGAGGTAAAAATGGCGGCTCCCACCAGTATGTATTCGATTGTAGCCAATTTCCTGCTTCCTCTTGTTCTGTTGGTTGGCAGCTATCTGTTTCTTGGAGGTACGATTGCCCCCAATCAGCTTGTAGCTTTTATGTTGATGAGCCTTGCGCTGTCTGCTCTGCTGATTGCTTTTGAACACTCTTATAATCTGTTGAAAGACCTGAACTTGGCGGTACACAATCTGGAACAGGCGTATGACACGAAGCCGCTTTCTTACAAGGAAGAAGATGTAAAGCTGTCGCATTTTGATATTGCCTTTGAACACGTCGATTTTTCCTATAATAAGCAGGCTGATGTTTTGACGGATATTAGCTTTTTTGCAAAGGAAAATAGCGTTACCGCCCTGATCGGACCGTCTGGCTCCGGGAAATCCACAGTTGCAAATCTGATTGCCCGGTTTTGGGATGTGTCAAAAGGAACTATCCGCATTGGCGGCAAGGATATAAAAGATTTAAACCCGGACGGGCTTCTGCACTATATCAGCGAGGTGTTTCAGGAAAATACGCTTCTGTCGGACACGATTTATAATAATATCAAGGCTGGCCGGGAGAACGCAACAGAGGAAGAAATCATAGAGGCAGCAAAGGCGGCACGTTGCCATGAATTTATCGAAAAGTTGCCGGAGGGGTATCAGACCCGGCTTTCCGAGGGTGGCAATACGCTTTCTGGCGGCGAAAAACAAAGAATTGCTATCGCAAGGGCCATTCTGAAAAATGCGCCTATTCTGCTTTTGGATGAATCGACGGCTTCACTTGACGCGGATAACGAGGCAAAAATCAATCAGGCGTTAGACCGCTTGATGAAAGGAAAAACGGTATTTGTAATCGCCCACCGGCTGAATACCATTCAAAATGCAGACCAGATTATTTTGTTAAATCAGGGACGCATTGAAGAAATGGGAACCCATACGGAACTGCTTGCGAAAAAAGGCCATTACTATGAAATGGTTCAGGAGCAGGAAAAAGCAAAGAAATGGATTGTAAATGGGGCATAAAGAAAGGCCGGTAAAGGAGGGGATACCGATGGGACTGCTTGACCTATTACTGGTTGCTGTTGGGTTATCAATGGACGCTTTCGCTGTTTCGGTCTGTAAAGGCTTGAATACCAAAAAGCAGGAGTATATTTTGGCGGATTCCAGGCGCTTATGCCTACACTCGGATATATCTGAGGCGGAACAATTCGCCAGTATATTGAAGCGGTTTCTAAATATGTCGCATTGTTTCTTCTGTGCATAATCGGTATCAACATGATTCGTGAAAATCTAAAAGGTGAATGTAAAGGAACAAGCAGAGAATTAGGCTTTACCGTTATGATTCCGGCTGTGATTGCTACAAGCATTGACGCTTTCGCAGTCGGCATAACGCTGACGGCCTTAAATGTAAAAATTCTTCCCTCGGCCGCACTGATAGGAACCACGACATTCTTAATTGCGTTTGTCGGCGTATGGATTGGACATTTTTTCGGAGATCGGTTAGGAAACCGGGCCGGAATATTAGGCGGTGTAATTTTAGTTTTAATCAGGGTACGGATTTTTATTATGGGCTGACAAAAAAGATTGGAGGAATTGGAACGAATGAAAAAATTAAATGAATTGGATGATGGCTCCTGCGGAACGATTGTCGCAATCACCGGGGATAGCCATTTTCAAAGCCGGATAACTTCTATCGGGCTTACTATAGGAAGCAGGATTGAAGTTATACAGAATCCTAAAAAGCAGCCGGTTCTTCTGTATAACAGAGATACAATGGTTGCGCTGAATAAAAATGAAGCAGAAAGAATCATGGTGGAGGTGAGGTAATAATGGCTGAAAAAACGATTGCCCTGCTGGGGCAGCCTAATTCTGGAAAATCAACTCTTTTTAACGGATTGACCGGTTCCCGTCAACACGTTGGAAATTGGCCCGGAAAAACTGTGGAGCGTAAAGATGGCTTCTTTTCCCATAATGGCATAACCTACAAAATCGTGGATTTGCCGGGTACATATAGCCTTTCTGCTAACTCCGATGAAGAAGTAGTAACGAGAAACTATATTTCCAGTGGAGAGGCCGACCTTGTATGTATTCTGGCCGACGCTTCACAGTTAAACAGAAGTCTATTTATGCTGGCTGATTATGCTGGAATCCATGTTCCTGTCGTATTGCTTTTAAATATGATGGATATAGCCGAGGGACAGGGAAAGAAAATCAATGTAGCGGGTTTGCAAAAATCCTTGGGGGTTCCTGTTGTTCCTATGGTTGCGGCAGACAAAAAGCAATACCAGCCGTTCTTTAACCTGTTGGAAAATCTTGAAAAAAGAGCCTCTTTTCTAAATGCTGCAAAGTTGGAGCAGCTTTGCCGGAAAAATATTGGCGATGAATATTCTGCAATTTTAGAATTGCTACCAAAGCAGGGAATTGAAATATACTCTGCCTCATGGCTGGCTGAAAAGCTGTTGGAACAAGATAAGCTCGCACTCTCTTTTGTTCAAGGGAAAACAGAACCGGGGATATTTGAAAAAATAAAGAGTTTAATCAGTTGTGTAAAAGATGGAAATTTGCGGACGGCAGATTGCAAATTTAAGTGGATTGACACACTGATTCAAGAAAATGTGACAAGCAGCAAAAAGAAAACCAGCCGTAGCCGGTTTGATAAAGCAGCCACTAGCAAACGGTGGGGAAAGCCTATTGCCATTGGTATGATTGTGCTGGGGCTGATCTGCTCTATGCTGATTGGTATGCCCCTTATGGAACTGGTAGGGGCGCTGATCTCCGGCATTTCAACGCCGCTGGCAAATTGGCTCCTTAGTGTTGGAGTTGCCTCTGTCATTGTATCGCTCTTGTGTAATGCTGTATTAACGGCTGTTACGTTTGCCTTGCAAATGGCTTGCTATGTATTTGGAATCAGCCTTGTTTTCGGATTTATGGAGGACATCGGGTATATGGCCCGTATCTCCTATGTGTTTGATAATACCATGACGAAACTTGGTTTGCAGGGGAAAGCGATTATGCCCTTTCTTGTTAGCTTCGGCTGCAATATAGGTGGTGTCACCGGCACAAGAGTTATTGATTCTTGGGGACAGCGTATTTTAACGATTGCCCTTTCTTGGGTAGTTCCCTGTGCTTCTACCTGGGGTGTAGTTGGTCTTATCAGCGGTACATTCTTTGGAGGAAAAGCCGTTTTTGTAATATTGTCCTTGTTTGCTGTGGCCTTTTTGCACATTTACATTACCTACAAAATTTTTGGACGTTCTTTAAACAAGGAAAATGACCGTACCGGCTTGATTATGGAATTACCACCATATCATAAGCCGCACTGGAAAACCCTGTTAGGCTCTGTATTCAACAAAATGGGAAGCGTTCTCAAACGGGCGCTTAGTATCATCATTTGCATTTCCGTAATATTCTGGCTTCTTTCTTATACGCCGGACGGAAATGTGACGAACAGCATTATTTATCGCATTGGAACTTTTATTGAGCCGGTAACAATGTTCTTTGGTTTGCCGTGGCAGTTGTTTATGGCCTTTGTTGCTTCTGCAATGGGAAAAGAATCAGCTCTCGGTGTTATGGCCTCCCTGTTCAATACGGCTGGTATTTGGGGAGCGATTGAGGGAACAAGCGCGGTAGATACAGCGGCGCTTAGTACAAACCTGCTGTCTACAATATCTCAGCCGGAAGCTCTGGCTTTCCTGTTTGCGTTTTTCTTCAATATGCCTTGTCTAATGGCATTGGCAGCGACCGCACAGGAAACTCATTCTATGAAATGGACAGTAAGGATTGCCCTCTACTATATCCTTTCTGCATTGATTTTGGCAACAATCGCATACCATGTTGGCTGTGTCATTTTCTAAAGGAGAGGAGATATTGTGCTGATTCAATTATTAGATTATCTGCAAAGCGGAAAAACATACAGTATTCAGGAATTGGCTGATCTTTTGCATAAAGATATGGACAGTGTGCGGGTAGAGCTTGAATATCTGGAAAATCAAGGCTATATACACAAAGTAACCAGTCAATCAAACTGTACTCAAAATTGCAAAGGGTGTCACGGCTGCGATCAGCCTGCGATAACTGTTGACACTTGGGAAGTGGTAAAGAGAGGATAAAGAGGAAGAATTGAACTTTATGCGCCAGGTGAGGGTTATCTTGAAACAATTTTAATCCCTCAAAAGATAAAGGGAATGATTTGCTTTATAGATGCGGTTCGGTATATAGAAGTATCTAAGCCGAGTGTATGTATAGCAATCAATGTTCTGAAAGAAGGAGGGAGTCTTACAAAAGATATAATCTTCATCTGGCGGAGGTCTTCCGTATTGAATACTGTATCAGTGACGAATCTTTCCTTAAACTAAAGAAATATCAAGAAAAATATTAAAACAGCAACGGAGATGATGCTGAGACAACTGGTAAAAGTAACAGATGCTTATCCTTTGACAGAGACAGATATTGCTTTGATTACAACTGCTTCTTCCCTTCATGATATTGGTAAGATTCGTATTCCGGAAGAAATATTGAATAAACCAGGCAGACTTCCCGATGAAGAATTTAAGATTATGAAAACCCATAGTGAGCTTGGCGCGGCTATAATTAAGGACATGGATTTTCCGCAAGATCATCCACTGGTACATACCGCATGGGAAATCTGCAGGTGGCATCATGAAAGATGGGATGGAAAGGGCTATCCGGATGGATTGAAAGGTGAAGAAATACCAATCTCCGCACAGGTGGTATCGATTGTTAATGTTTATGATGCACTTACAAGTGAAAGATGCTATAAGAAAGCTTTTGATCATGATACAGCGATTCAAATGATCCTGGACGGACAATGTGGACAATTTAATCCCATCCTTCTTAAGTGTCTGAAAGAACTGAGTATTCAGCTTTCAAAAATGCTTAATAAAGAGATGGACGATAATAAATATTCTCATGAAATACAGAGACTTTCGAATGAAATACTCAATGATAAATCCCTGCCGAATCAAAACTATTCACAGAGTGTTGTCAAGGTCATGCAGGAAAAGATAGATTTCTTCAAATCAAACAGTGGATTGAATTCGATTGATTACAATACGATTTCAGGTCAGTTAACTATACTAAACGGAAAACAGAAGATATTATGTCAGAGAAAGAATCCGGAATTTGATCTGTTTAAAGAATTTGGAGTAATTGAAGAAGATGTTCAATATATTCGTGTTTTGTTGCGTCAGACATCTGTGAAAAATAAAGAAATTTCTGTGCAGATAAAAGCAACAGTGGAAAATGACAGTCAGATGTACAAACTGAAATTACATACGCTGTGGTCGCCTATGAAGAAAGATGTATGAATAGGAATTATCGGTTTTTTTGAAATGGCAAAATAAGTATGAAGATTATAAATATAGAGTGTATGGAATCAATCAAATTCATATGCTCTTTTTCTTTTTTGATTGAAATAAGTATGCGTGGACTACTTTTGGGTGCGAGTGTGATAGGGTAGCGCAAGAATAGATTAGATGGAAAGGAAGAGGCACCGTTAAGTAGGTACCTCTTCTTTTTAAAGAGCTAGCTCTTTTCCTGATACGGGAACTTGCATCTCTGGAGCATTAAGCAGTGATGTGAAATTCTGCCGAATGATATCAAGTGTCTTTTGCTTTTTCTGCAGCTCCTGTTTTTCTCGGACGGTAGCAGCCTGTTCAGATTCAAGATTTTCAATCTGCTTCTGGATTTTATTAGAGCTTGGGATTTTGGTAACGCCGAGATCCTGAAGCTCTTTTTTTAGTGAATCGTGTAGCTGGTATTCTGCCTGATGCTTGGTACGGTAAGCTTTTGGATTTTTAGCAGATTTGCAATCTTCAATCACTTTTCGGCAGAGCCGATAAGAATCACAGTGCTTTTGAATGACTTTCTGTGTGCTCAGCTCACTGTTGATTTGTGCTATTTTTTGGTCGGCAACTTTCACAGAAACTTCAATGTCAGATACATGCTGCTTGAAATCCTCATAATTCAACAGGTTATTTTCGGAAAGATAGTTAAAGGTGCGGGCTGCCTCTTTCAGATTATTGAGCTTTGCCCATCGTTCAAATCCTTCTCGATTGCCGGTCGTAACATAAGTGGAAATATTGATATACAGGCGAGCTTCTCTGGACAGATGCTTCGGAGTTTTCACTTTGTTACGATTTTTAGCCAGGCGAATGCGAACATTTTCTTCTGAATAATAGCTTCCGAGAGATTTCATATAAGTGAAGTTTTTCTGTTCAGGCGCACGGAAGGATAGGTGCTTTCCTTGGCGGATTTCGTATCCGGCTAACTGCATTTTTTGTAGAAATTCCTCATAGTTGATGGAAGTCCAGATTGCTTTATCAACTGCAACACGTAGCTTGGCTTTCCAACTGGTGCCACGATGGTATTCCATGTTCTCTTTATAGCTTTTACCTTTTTCTCCGGTTGGCATACTGGTGGCAAGTCCATTTTCATGGCAGATACGATTACTGATCCGGCAGATTTTATGGTAGCTCCGCTTATTGGAAATATATTTGTGATGATCAACAAAACTTGCTGCATTAAAGATGATGTGGTTATGAATGTGGTTTTTGTCAACATGGGTACTAATCACGTATTCATATTTTCCTTTCAGTACTTCGTCTGCAAATTGTTGCCCTAAGCGATGGGCAGTTTCGGCATCAACTTCTCCAGGTTTAAATGACTGGATCAGATGAAATGCCAGGTTATCACCTTTGTCCATTCCATTCTTTTTTGCCATTTCTCTTGTCATAGAAAATTCAAGATCTGCAGTTTCCGGGGAACAGCCAAAACTGGAAACTAACAGTTTTTCATCAGTCTTATCAGGATTCGTAATATAGTCCAGAGCTTTCTTGTCTGTTACTTTAATGGGGAAGATCTTAAGATACGCCATAATTCTTTCACCATCTCTTTCAATTCTTGCATTTCTTCCGGATATAGATCTCCGGTGCTGTTTACTTTTTTCGCAATCTGATTAATATTCACACCAATCTTATGCATTTCCTCATACTGTTTCTTCAGTGGAGTAGTATCGGTGTTGACGATGTAACCGTCGATTGCCATTTTACGAAGATAAGCTCCCATGTTTTTGGTCTTTGATTCAATCATCTTTCTGCGGATAAGCTTCCGTTCTTCTTCTGTGACATAGAAATGGATTTCTTTGCTTCTCTTTCTTTCAGCCATTGGCGTGTTCTCCTTTCTGAGAAGGTAGTAGTATCGTTGCTTTCAGCTTTTTTCAATTTAGGGCAGGGTTCCCTAAATTGGGATTTCCAGGAAGTGTATCCTCACTTCCTGTCCTTGCTGTTTTACCCCTCTATTAGCTAAAGTCAGAAGAATAAGAGAAATGCAAAAGAATTTGGCAGGTAGTATGGCATACAAAAATGTGGTATGATTAGGGGCAGGATATCAGAAGAATCAGGAGTTGAATAGATTGTGAAGAAAGAAGAAATTTTTGAATATGTGCAGAAACAGTATGGCACGATTCCGGAATATTTATGGAGTAAACTACCGGACAGTGCAGTACTTCGACATAAGAATGGGAAATGGTATGCAGTGATCATGACGGTTGAAAAATCGAAACTGGGATTAGAGGGAAATGATCTGGTTGACATCATGGATGTAAAGTGCGATCCAGAAATGACCAGCATGATTATTCAGACTTATGGATTTTTACCTGGATACCATATGAACAAGCGGCACTGGATTACGATTTTACTGGATGGTTCGGTCAGTGAAGCAAAGATACTGGACTTTTTGGATATGAGTTATGACCTGATTGATGGAGCAGGCAGAAAAGAAGAAAATGTAAGTGGTTTACAGTGATTTTTGAGCAAAAGGGAAACCGGGGATTTTACTCCTCGGTTTTTCGGCTGTTATGCTTCAGTCTTCAACTTGAAAAATATCTTCTACAGGCACTTTCAGGTAATGGGCCAGCCGGATTGCAATCTCAAGAGAGGGATTACGTTCTCCACGTTCGATGCGGCCTATAGTCTGGCTGCAGGAACCTATGGCTTCAGCCAAATCTGCTTGAATGAGATTCCGTTCTTCACGAATATCTTTTAATGTATTATTGATTGCCATTCAATCACTTCCTTTGCTTATTGTTATCAGCAGGATCATGAACCTGCTGTTGAAATCTAATGAAATCCCGGAATTTCTGCACCTTTGCATTTCCCGATTACTTTTCCAAAAATTTTAAAAGAGTCAGATTCCAAAACCTGGATAGGACGATATTTTTGATTTAAAGAGATCAGATAAACACCATCTGGCTCATCGTGTAATTCCTTGATGTAAGTATTGCCGTTGAGATAGAAGATTCCAATTTCACCATTAGCAAGAGAATCTTTTTTCTGAATCCATGCAACATCATCTGTATGATAAAGTGGCTCCATACTATCACCGGAGATCCGTACACCAAAGTCAGTCTGCTCAGGAGCAAGATGTCCTACGTCATAGGTTTCTTTTACAGAATCTTCCAGGTAATTTCCAGTACCAGCAGAAACTGGTTCCCAGGTAATTTCTACAGGATGATGGAATGGGATAATCTTTGCAGATAGTGGAGAAAACTTTTTAGAAGCTTTTAAAATATCAGCAAATTCAATCAATTTATTTCTGCCTTCTTCATTCAATCCACTCATAATGTTATATGGATTTTCTCCAAAGAAGGATTCATATATATCTTCGATATCAAGTAACTGGCAAAGTGTCAGGAAAACATGTAAAGCTGGTTCTCGTGCATTGGTCTCCCATTTGGAGATTGCTTTTGTAGTGACCTGAATACCTTCCTGAGAAAGCAGGTCTACCAGATCTGATTGAGAGTATCCTTTCTTTTTTCTATTTTCTGCTAATATTTCCCCGAAATCACGCATTTGTTCGCCTCATTTCTATTTGAATTTTCTATATGCATTATACCGTATGTTAAAAATAAAATCAACAATAATCTCCAAAATGGAGAAAATACAACCAAGATGTCACTTGACTATCTCCGGAATGTCGATATATACTAAACATACAGAAATTGATAAGACATCATGTTGAAGGAAACAGCTGGGAGGTGAAAAGTTTGAGTGAGCGTGTGATCCTGCATAGTGATATGAACTGTTTTGTGTGACTTGAAAGTCACTACATTTATTGTCTTACCGTAAGGTGTAAGACCTGCTGTTCCGTCAGTTGAGTCTAATATCTACAAAGTAGCGGGTAACTGCTATGAGGAAACGAGATATGAAAAATCATCTTTACAGAGATGTAGAACTGATTCCGTGAGGATAAGAACAAGTAAGAGCAACACTGACTTGAGATGATGACTGGGATAGAATGGCTAAGATATCTGAATCACTGGTAAATGCCGTTATGCGCGAACAGGCCAAAGGTTGCTGGGCCTGGCCCAAAATGGGAATGCGGTTTGGTTGGGGGTTGAAACAGCCACCACACGGACTATAGAACCGTCGGCAGAAAGGTGGAGCCTAATCTACCAGCATAAATGTAGTGGAACAAGGTAAGCCCGTATATCTCCATAAAGATACGGAAAGTAACCCGTAAGGGAAACCGATAGATGTGCGGGTAAGGAGGACGGAGAAAGCGAATGCCTTCTTGTAATGAGAAGGATAGAGAATATACTCACCCGAAAGGGGGCAGACTTCCGTCTGGTCTTATGTTGCAAGAGAATTAGCAGAATTTCTGAAAGGAGAAATGCAAATGTACGAGAAATCGTGTGCATCTTCAAATCACATTAAGAGCTGGAAGGATATTGATTTTGGAACAGCTGAATATGAGGTTAAGAAACTGCAGATGCGTATTGCAAAGGCTGTAAAGGAGAACAGAGTAGGAAAAATCAAATCCTTACAATGGACTCTGACTCATTCGTTTTATGCAAAAGCAATTGCTGTAAAAAGAGTAACAGAAAACAAGGGTAAAAGAACACCTGGAGTAGATGGCGTGTGTTGGATAAGTAATGAGGACAAATTTAACGCCATATTCACACTTCAGAGAAGAGGATACCAACCTCAACCGCTCAGACGAATCTACATTCCAAAGAAAAATGGAAAAAAGAGACCACTGAGTATTCCTACAATGAAAGATAGGGCAATGCAAACATTACACAAAATGGCACTGGAACCAGTCACAGAAACTCTGGCAGACGGCACTTCATACGGATTCAGACCCAACAGATGTGTTCAAGACGCTATAGAGCAATGTTTTGTCGACTTGGCTCGAAAAACAGCACCAGAATGGGTGTTGGAAGGTGACATAAAAGGATGTTTCGATAACATAAATCATGAATGGATGCAAAAGAATATCCCTATGGACAAAGAAATTTTGCACAAATTTCTTAAAGCTGGATTTGTGGAAAAGGGAAAACTCAATGCTACTGACCAAGGAACACCACAGGGAGGTACTATTTCACCGACGCTGTGTAATTATGTATTGGACGGATTAGAAAGATTATTGAAGAATAAGTTCAAACGGTATTGGTCGAAAGGTAGACAGATAAATCCAAAAGTAAATCTGGTGCGCTATGCAGATGATTTCATTATTACAGGAGCATCAGAGGAACTATTAAGAAACGAGGTACTACCTTTAGTAAAAGAGTTCATGCATGAAAGAGGATTAGAATTATCGGATGAAAAGACAGTTATTACGAACATACACGATGGATTTGACTTTTTGGGTTGTAATATTCGTAAATATGGGGATAAATTACTTACCAAACCATCAAAACAGAATGTTAAATCAATTATGCGTAAAATTCGTGGAACAATTAAGAAGTTCCGAACGGGCAAGCAATCCGATCTGATCAAATGCCTGAATCCTATTATCAGAGGATGGGTGAACTTTCAGAAGTATAACGTATCTTCGGTTGCATTTAGATATGTGGACTGGCAGACATTCAAGGCGCTATGGAGATGGTGCCGACGTAGACATAAAAACAAACCAGCCGCATGGATAAGAGATAAATATTTCCACAGAATCGGAAACCGTAGCTGGACTTTCTCTGAAAAGCTGACGGAGGATAATTATCTCGCATTAGTATATGCAACCGACACAAACATTACCCGTTTTACACGTATTAAAGCGGAAGCGAATCCCTACGATGAAATTTGGATGGAATACTTCGCTGAACGCAAAAATAAATCCTACAGCAATTTCAAATTTGTATACGAATGATATACAACCGGCTTATTGTGGCAGCAATAGGCTTTATAAGGCTTGAGCCGTATGATGGGAAACTATCACGTACGGTTCTTAGGGGAGGGAAGGACAGTAATGCTCTTCTCTTACCCGACTATGCCAGTGTAGAAATGCTGCATCATCCGGAATTTGCCGGAATGCCTCTGGCAGTCGGTGGCAATCCGGAAGCCAGACATGGAATTGTATTGACAGCAAATTATATTGCAAAGCAAAAAGGTGTAAAGACCGGAATGGCATTATGGCAGGCGAAACAGGTTTGCCCGGAAATTATTTTTGTACCACCAAGGATGGATTTGTATTTGCGATTTTCACAAATGGCAAGAGAAATCTATTCAGAGTATACAGACAAAATTGAGCCATATGGAATTGATGAAGCCTGGCTGGATGTATCAGACAGTGGAAATCTGAAAGGAAGCGGAATGACGATTGCGAGAGAAATCAGCCATCGAATTAAATACGAACTTGGAGTAACTGTGAGTATTGGAATTTCCTGGAATAAGATTTATGCGAAACTTGGTTCGGATTATAAAAAGCCGGATGCAATCACAGAGTTTAATCGAGAAAATTATAAAGACAGGATATGGCAGCTTCCAGCGTCAGATTTGCTTTATGTCGGAAGACAGACAAATAAGAAATTGCAAAAACTTGGAATCCGGACAATCGGGCAACTTGCGGAATCAGACGAAAAGTTGTTAGAGAGTCATTTTGGAAAAATAGGAAATGTATTATGGGCTTTCGCAAATGGCTGGGATGAAGATCCGGTTTGCAAGGAAGGATATGAAGCACCAGTAAAGTCGATAGGTAATAGCACTACAACACCGAGAGATCTGGAAAATGATCTGGATGTCTGGATCATTCAAATAGCATTGGCAGAAAGTGTAGCTGCACGATTGCGGAAACATGGATTTAAATGCAAAACAGTAGAAATTACAGTCCGAGATAATGGATTGTATAGTTTTTCCAGACAGATACATTTACGACAGCCAACGAATATTACAAACGAGATTGTAACTGCAGCATTTCAGCTATTTAAAGATAATTATAAATGGGAACATCCCATTAGAAGCCTGGGAATTCGAGCTGCGGATCTTGTGTTAGATAATATTCCCGTGCAGTTGGATTTATTTGGAAATCAGGAGAAAAAGGAAAAGTTAGAGAAGCTGGATCGTACTGTAGATGAGATCAGACGACGGTTTGGTTATTTCAGTATACAGCGAGCGGCAATGTATCAGGATAAAGTCTTATCCCACTTAGACGCTGGTACGCACACGATCCATCCACACAGTTATTTTCATGGGTAATTGGAGGGATAGATTTGAAAAAAGCATTAACCAGAAAACAGAAAGAAAGTTATCAGTGTATTTTGGATTATACGAAGGAGCATGGATATCCGCCGACAGTACGGGAATTTGGAAAATTGATCGGGGTGAAATCAACATCATCAGCATTTTCCAGAATCAAGCAGTTGGAGTTAAATGGATATATCCGCAGAATCCCGGCATCGCCAAGAGCAATTGAGATTTTATAGTGAGGTGTCGGCATGAACAAAGTATATGTAGATGTAGTAGCAGAGTTTCGGAAAGACGGACAGCTGGTTCCTATATTTTTTACATGGGAGGATGGAAGAAAGTATAGCATTGACAGAATTTTGAAAATCGAGCGATGCGCCAGCAGAAAGGCAGGCGGTGTAGGAATGATGTACACCTGTATGATACAGGGGCAGGAAAGCCACTTGTTTTACGAAGTGGATAAATGGTTTATGGAGAGAAAAACAGCATAAGGAGAGATTGGTATAGACGATATTATTTGGATTATTAACCGGCAGGGATAGTCACTTTCCCTTTATATTCCTGCAGGTTTTACATAAGAAGATGGATTCCGGTCAGCAAAGGCAGCTCCCACAATGCCTTTTGGATATCCGCTTCTGCAAGTTGTAGTAAGTAATTGCTTCCCATCAAAATCATGGGGAAAGCGAACTGGTCTGAAAGACCGCCAGTTAGTGTGATGATGATAAGGAGATTTTGAAACTGATGACAGACAGAGATTATGCAATTAAATCAATGAAAGAAATTACCTTCCAGATGGCAAGTCATGCACAGGATTATCTGGAAGTTACAATCGAAAGACATTATACTGACATTAAAGAATTGATGACAAGCTATCAGAAATTGATTTTGGAAAATCAGATTGTGTTAGAAGAACTGGATATGGAATGCCAGGAGAAAATCAATGAAGATATGGCATATGTATTGAGTTATCTGAGCATTTATAACAACCAGCTGAATGTGCCAAAGATGCACCGGGAGATGAATAATCTGATGATTATTTATGGATTGTCGGACATGATCTATCGGGGAATGACTTTGGTGAAGTTCTATGCACCGAATGGTGTGATGCTCAGTGAAATCCTTCATTCCTGTTTTTGCAGTCATTATAATAAGACAGATGTGGAAGTACAACAGGAGTTGGGAATAGGCAGGACTTCTTTTTATAAAATGAAGAAGCAGGCACTTGGGTATTTAGGATTTTATTTTTATGAGATCGTGGTACCGCAGGCAAAGGATAAAAGATTTAAACCGTCACTGGGCGTTGAGGAAGAGTAGGTGAATAATATGAGATACGAAGATTCGATGAAAGGTGTAGCTGCTCAGATAATCAAAGAACAGCAGCGAGTCAGTAAAATTAAAAACAATCCAGAAGAGTTCCATTGGCATGACGAATATGCAACGTTGAATTTCTTTCGGTTTATCTGCAAAAATATCGGTAACTTGGGAAATGGAGAAATTGAGAAAATGGTCACACGCTTGAAAAGCATAGATCAGAAAGCAGTGGAAAACCATGTGAATGGTGCTGTTTGGGCATTTGATTATGATAAGATGTTCTGTGTATTGATGGAAAATGAAATTTGCCGAAAGGTGTGTGAAAAGAATAAATATAATAGTTGGATGAAACTGATTGGAAATTATTGTTTTCAAGTGGTGTAGGATAAAATAGTGGCTTGTGAAAAGCTGATTTTGATGTTAAGATGAAATTGGGATAGGAGACATTTAGGAACCTATCCTGACATAGCAAAGAATGGAGGCGAGAATGGACGTGGCGAAAGAAGAAATCGTGAAAACAGAAGAATTGGAAACACGTTACGAAAGATACAAGGGTATCTTAAAAGACCTTACCATCATGAGCGATGTGTTTATGCGGAATGTATTCAAGAAACGGGAATGTACAGAATATGTTCTGCAGGTAATTATGAATAAAAAGGATCTGAAAGTGATTGATCAAGTTCTGCAGAAAGACTATAAGAATTTGCAGGGGCGTTCAGCTATTCTGGACTGTGTTGCCAGAGATTCTGAAGGCAAGCAGATGGATGTAGAAATCCAACAGGACAACGAAGGGGCATCTCCCAAAAGAGCAAGGTATCATAGTGGTCTGATGGATATGAACACATTAAATCCAGGACAGGATTTTGATGACCTTCCGGAAAGCTACGTGATTTTTATCACCAGAGACGATGCACTTGGATACGGACTTCCGATTTATCATATAGACAGGAAAATCGAAGAAGTCAGTGAGAATTTTAAGGATGAAGCTCATATTATCTATGTAAATTCTAAGAAACAAGAGGATACAGAATTAGGCAGACTGATGCATGATCTTCACTGTAAGAATGCAGAAGATATGCACAGTAAGATACTTGCTGACAGAGTATACGAATTGAAGGAAACACAGAAAGGGGTGGAATTCATGTGCCGTGAGATGGAACAGATTTATAGTGAAGGTATTGAAAGTGGTGAGCTGAAAAAAGCAAAAGCCTCAGCATTATCCATGGCTGCGGATGGAATGAAAGTTGATAAAATAGCCCACTATCTTAATGTGAGTGTTCAAATGGTGCAGAAATGGATTGATGAGAGCATGAGTGTTGCACATTAACAAATGATAAATTTTAATGGAGCTACCAGAGGATACTAATTCTTCTGGTGGCTTTTTTGTGTGTTGCATGTATAAAAAATGAAAATTAGTTCTATAGAACTACAACTTGATTTGCGGATTCTGTATCTTTCAATTATCCATCAGTATACTAATTTTAGACCGAATTATCGTTCTGAAGGAGGTGCTATGATGGATTTAAAAGCGGTTGGTCAGCGAATTAAAGCAGCAAGAGAAGCAAAAAATCTTACACAGGAAGAACTGGCGGCGCTGGTAAATTTAAGTACAACACATGTCAGTGTGATAGAAAGAGGACTGAAAGTAACAAAGTTGGATACCTTTGTAGCAATTGCCAATGCACTTGATGTATCGGCTGATGCGCTACTGATAGATGTTGTGACACATTCTGTCACAGGTGTTACTAATGAATTATCTGATATGATAGAAAAATTGCCAAAGGACGAGCAGAAAAGAATTTTAAATGCGGTCAGAGCTTTGGTAGACTAATGAAATAGGCATTGAAATCGAAGGGCATTAAGCTCTTCTTTTTTTTATTCTTTTTTATGGATTCGTTTGTGAAAAAATCTTTTTTCATAGTGATAATCATGATATAGTAGTTCTAAAGAACTATAAATAATTCTTTGAAACTGGAGGGCGGGTAAATGAGAGAAAAAAATATTTATGAGAAGATTGCAGAAAAGTACAATACGACACCAGAAGAAGTACGCAGAGAAATGCAGATAGCCATAGATACAGGATTTGATAATCCTGATCCGGCCGTGCAGGAAGAATGGAAGAAAATGACACTTAAAGGAGAAAGACCTACACCGGAAGAAGTAATCAATTACGCAGTAAAAAAAACTAAAAGGAAAATAAAAATATGAAGAAAAAGATAATTGCAGTGATCTCAGGGGCAGTCATCTTGATAATTGCTGCAGGAAGTATTTATGGGAAACCCGAATCAAGTCATAAGGAAGGTGAACCGGATGTGGTAGGAACATTTTCCGTAAATCGGGATGAAAATCTAACCGTAATCGCTAACCGGGAAAATATTGAGGATAGAGAAGCGTTTGCAAGAGAGCTTTTGCAGATGTACAAGGATGATTCTTTTCATTCGACAAAATTCTCCACAGACAGGGGATATGCGACGAGTCTTGATATGAACATCTATTTATGGAAAGAGGATATTGAAGATGGGGAATCGGTAATGACAGCCGAATACAGAACTGTAGAATATGGAAAGGACTATGATGTTGTCAATCATCCTGATAAATTTCAACTATATATAGATGGAAAAGAAGTAGAAGAATAATACAGTGAACTTTTTATACTGAAATATGTACGATTTCAATAATGACATGAACTTATGGGAATATATTGCGGATACTTTGTGAACTTTATCCTGATACAATGATTATGCTGATGAAAGAAGGCATAGATAACTGAATACAAGAAAGAGACGAAAGCCTCAGTAGTTAAGAAAAAACTACTGGGGCTTTTTTTCGTGCCTGAATTTCTCAGCCAATAACTGCGGGCATATCCCGGCAGGATAAAGGCGGAGCAGGCATGATCCTAAACAGAGGTCCGCCTTCTGGATTTGAAACGAGCAACAAGATTTCAAATTCAGGAGAAACGGATATGTATATTGAACACCCATATTTTTACGAAGGAAAGTATTACGCAAATATTGATGGAGAAATGATCGAGATTACAAAAGAAGTTGCGTATGCGATGAACAATTTTTACAGAAGCAGCAAGGCAAAAAAAGTTGAGATTAAGAACGAGCTGGGGGAAGTCGTGGATAAGATGCTGAGAGAAGTACCTTACAGCGGTCAGTCTATTGATGGAGAAGGTTTCATGATTGAGGATTTTCCAGATCTGAACTGTGATGTGGAGCACTGTGTACTGACAAAAATGGAACAGCAGGATATTCACAAAGTAATCAATCAGCTGAACTCAGAGGAACGCATGATTATTTATGGCATTTTCTTTGAAAACAAGACACAGACACAGATGGCGGAAATTATGGGGATTTCCAGACAGATGCTGTCATACAAGCTGAAATCCATTCTTAATAAAATGCGTGAAATGTATATGAATAAATTTTTTTAAAAATTTTTCAAAATCTTTTGCATCTGCCAAAGTCATTTGACTTTAGTAATTAGAGGAAGTTAAATGACTTCCTAAAATGAACCATGATAACTGAATATCCAATAATAACTGACGTGACATTTCATGCAGAGAGCACGAGGAAGATGACGCTATAGGATTATAAGACAAAACCAAGATTTTTAGTTCAGTCCGTAATGCTGCGAAAAAGCACTGACCGAAGCCAGCTGGCAGGCTGGTGATGCGATGATATGTATGAGATGCGATACACTTGCAGATCCTGAGAAGTCTGTAACTGGTAAACCTATGAACTGCTGGAGCCTGGAAACGAGAGTTTCCGGGTTGTGGTCCGGAGTATGCATCCGGGCAGGTTATTATTCCCTTCCTGCATATGCGGGAGTAACGATTCGGGGTATCGAGGATAAATAGAATCGAGCGAGCACTGTTTAATAATCAAATTGGCTATAGAGGTTATGCGGCAGAGCTTTCCTTATGGGAAAGAAACTCTGCCGTATTCCTGTGGAGCCAATATAGCGCTATGGATGCTTTACAAATAAAAATAATAGATTGGAGAGAGGACAAATGACAATCCGCAGAGGAGATATTTTATGGGCAGATCTCGGTATGTTTCCTACAACATCTGTTCAGGGTGGTGTAAGACCGGTGATCGTAGTGAGCAATAATAAAGCCAATACATACAGTTCAGTCATAACGGTAGTTCCGCTGACATCAAGAATATATAAGAAACGGTATTTGCCAACACATGTATTTATCAGCAAATATGATATGACAGGAATCCGAAAAGGAAGCCTGGCACTGGCTGAACAGGTTATGAGCATTTCTACGAAATGTATTATTGAGAAATGCGGAAGAGTGAACAAGTGGAGCCTGGATCGGGTACTGAAAGCAGTACGGATTCAGATGGGAATGGAGGGAGAAGGGCATGACGGCAGAGGAATATAGAAACTATCTGGAGCAGGATTTCAGTGATGTAGATATCAATGAAATGACTGACCTACGGATGATAAAAGCAGACAGAAATAAATCGCTTCAGGAACGGAGAGATATTTTTCTGAATAAAGTAGGAAATCCATATTTGGTCCGGATCGGTAATATGAAAGTAAAAGTCAGATTTGCTAATAACGGTATATCTATGGAGCAGGCATTTGAGAATATGCTTCTGAGTGTCTGAAAAAGTACTGGCAAGATTGAGGGGACTGTGTTAGAATGTCGGTAAGGACAAATTATGCAGCCCCCTTTTATTACATGGATTTTCTGACGTAATAAAAGGAGGTAAGATATGTATCAGAATATCAATAAAATCTATCATGCCGCCATCTATGTCAGATTATCTAAAGAAGATGGCGATATTTCCAGTTCAGCAAAACTGGAAAGTAACAGCATTTCTAACCAGAAAGCTTTGATTCTGGATTTCCTGAAAGACAAAAAAGATATAGAAGTTGTTTCAGTCCGAGTTGATGATGGCTACTCAGGCTCTAATTTTGATCGTCCTGCATTCCAGGCAATGCTGGAAGATATCCGGCGTGGGATTGTAGACTGCGTAGTGGTAAAAGATTTATCACGATTTGGAAGGGAATATATTGATTCCGGGAAGTATATCGAGAGATTATTCCCGGCTCTTGGTGTGCGTTTTATTGCCATCAATGACAATTATGACAGTCTCAAGGGAAAGAATCAGGCAGACGAAATTATTATCCCATTTAAGAATTTAATCAATGATGCTTATTGCCGTGACATTTCTATTAAGATCAGGAGTAATCTTGAGATTAAGAGGAAAAAAGGTGAGTGTGTGACTCCGTTTGTAGCTTTTGGATACAGGAAGACAAAGACAGATAAGCATAAATTAGAGATTGATCCATCTGCAGGCAGTGTAGTACAGGATATTTTTAAGATGAAGCTGCAGGGAATGAGTCAGGATGCGATCGCTAATCGTCTAAATGAACTGGGTATTCTTTCCCCATTTGAGTATAAAATCAGCAACGGCAGTCGTTATGAAACAGGCTTCCGGCAGAAAGAACAGGCACTTTGGAGTTCCGTTACCGTCCGCAGGATACTGGAAAACGAGGTTTATATCGGAAACCTTGTGCAGGGAAAAAGGACGACACCGAACCATAAAGTGAAGCAGACTTATGTGAAACCGGAAGATGACTGGATCCGGATTGAGAAAAATCATGAGCCATTGGTGAGTGACCGTGATTTTGAAATTGTTCAGAGACTTCTGGGCATGGATACACGTACTTCGCCTGACCAAAAGCAAGTATATCTGTTATCCGGAATTGCTGTATGTGCGGATTGTGGTGCACCTATGACAAGAAAGGTTTCTACTGTGGCAGGGAAAAAATATGCTTATTATCTATGTTCCGCAAATAAAGAAACAAAACGCTGTTCTAGTCATAGAATACCGGAAAAGGATCTGGAAGATGCCGTACTGGTGATGCTGAAACAGCATATCCAGAATATCCTGCACCTGAAAAGAGTCCTGGAATTTGTTGGTACTGTGCCATTTCAGGAGATCAATATGAAGAAGCTGCAGGACAGGCTGGAGAAGAAAAAACAGGAGACAGAACGTTGTAAGGAGTTACGGATGATGCTCTATTCGGATATGAAAGAGGGCATTGTATCAAAAGAAGACTATGTAGAGCTTCATGCAGCCTATGGAAAGAGGCTTAGAAATGCGGAAGAGAGTATCCGTGCAATCCAGAAAGAAATGGATAGTGAGCTGGAAAAAGCAGACAATGCCAATACCTGGCTGGATTATTTTGTGAAATATCAGGATATTGAAGAACTGTCCCGCACAGTGGTGGTAGAACTGATCAGGAAAATCAGAGTATATGATAAAAAGAATATAGAGATCACTTTTGATTTTGATGATTGTTATCAGACATTGCTGAATCAATTACCGGCTATGGGAGTTGATACGGTAGTAGATGATGATAATAATCTGCAGGTCAAGGTAAAGGAGGTTGTATAAAATGGCACGAAAGAGTAGGAAAAACATTCCGACAGTAGTCGGCAGTGCAACCGTCCAGACAGAGGTGAGAAGACCATTCCGGGCAGGATTGTATGCCAGAATTTCAATGGAAACAGAAGAAACATTAGAAAGAGGGACGATAGAAACCCAGGTGGAATTGATGAAAAACTTTGTAGCAGATACGGAAGATATTTCGGTTGCGGAAGTTTATAAGGACTCAGACTATTCAGGTACAAATTTTGACCGTCCTGGATTCGTACAGATGATGGAAGATATCAAGCATGGAAAAATCAATTGTGTTATTGTAAAAGATTTGTCCAGACTTGGAAGAAATTATGTCGAAACCAGCAACTATATTGAACGAGTATTTCCGTTTTTTCATGTAAGATTCCTGGCTGTGACAGATGATTTCGATTCCTTCAGAGAGGGTGTGGATCTTACAGTTCCACTGAAGAATATTATCAATGAGTTCTATTCGAAAGACCTTGCCAAAAAGAGCAGCAGCGCAAAAAAAGCTCTTTGGAAAAAAGGAAAATTTACAAGTGCCTGGGAACCGTATGGTTACAGAAAGTCAGAAGAAGACCATCATCAGCTGATCGTTGATGAAGAAGCTGCAGAACATTTGAAAAGTATATTTTCTATGTATATGGATGGCAGGAACTATAGTGATATTGCAAGACAGCTCAATAAAGATGGAGTTTTATCGCCGACTTTACAGAGAAAATTCTATAAAACCGGTGAGAAGCCGCTTCCGGAGTCAAAACCCTGGAACAATTATGAAGTGAAACGAGTTCTTCAGGATGTTCATTGCACAGGTGATTCTGTATTTGGAAAATATCAGCAAAGTGTTTTCCAGGGAAATAAACAGAGAAATCGACCAGAGAGTGAATGGGTGCATGTGGAGAACACGCATGAAGGGATTATAGATAGAGAGTTGTTTCAACAGGTACAATCTAAAATCCAGGAATATACGGAAGCTTATAAGAAGAAACATCAGCAGAACAATGGGGCTATTAGAAACCATAATTTCTATACAGGAAAGATATGGTGCGGAGGCTGTGGCAACCGCATGACGTTGTCCAGAGAAAGAAATGGCACATTCTTTTATATCTGCGGAGCCAATACTAACCATAAATCCGGAGGAAAGCAATGCAAAGGGCACAGAGTCAGAAAAGAATATGTGGATGACGATGTTCTTCGCCTGATCCAAACGCATATGAAAACCGTATTGGATACAGAAAAAATGATTCAGAAAATGAATGCAGCTTCCAAAAATCAGACACAGTACCTGCTTTTGGATAAAGAGGTAGGAAAACTTCGACGAGAACTAAGCCGTATCAGTAAGCGTAAATCGGATTTATATGAAGACTATTCCGAACGTTTGATTACAGAAGAAGAATACATACAGTTTTCTCGGATCTATTCCAATGAAATTGAGAATATCAAGAGCCGTCTGGACACAGTATTGGCGGCACAGGTTCGGTATTCCCAGGATTACCACATTGAAGAAGGCTGGGGAAATGTGATACATACTTATATGTCAAAGCGTAAGCTGACAAAAGAAATGGCAGATGCCTTTGTGGATTCAATTATTATCCATGGTAAGTATGATTATGAGATCAAGCTGGTATATGACGATCAGTTTGCAGATTTACAGAAACTAAAGAAAGAGAAGGAGGCGCAGTCAAGATGACAGATCTTAGAAAAACAGCTGTTTACATCCGTTTGTCTGCAGAAGATGACAATGTAGATGGCAGAGCCAAAAAAGAGAGCGACAGTGTAACTTCTCAGAGAATTCTGTTAAAATCATTTGTAATTGATGAGCTGGGTGTAGTTGAGTCGGATATTCTGGAATATGTGGATGACGGTGTCAGCGGTACTCATTTTAAAAGGCAGGGATTTCAACAGCTGCAGGATGACATGAAAAGCGGAGAAATCGGCTGTGTAGTTGTGAAAGACTTTTCCAGATTTGGAAGAGACTATTTGGAAGTTGGATTTTATATTGAATATATTTTTCCACTTCTACAGATTCGATTTATTTCGATTAATGACAGCTATGACAGTGCAGCAAGTAGCGGAATGACTGGTGGAATGAATGTAGCATTGCAGAATCTGGTATACAATATGTATAGCCTGGATTTGTCCAAGAAAATTTCATCAGCATTGCAGACAAGAACGAGAAATGGTACACGCCTTCCGGTAAATGCCAGATATGGCTATAAAAAAGGAAAAGATGGAAGGCTGGAAGTAGATCCAGAGGCTGCAAAAGTCGTGAAAATGATTTTTCGGATGGCAGCGGAAGGAACAAGTTTTGCGGATATTACAAGGGAATTGAACGGACAGGCGATTGCCACTTGTGATGAGCAGAAATTATCAAGAGGGGATCAGGTGCAGTTCCAGAGGTTTGACACGATCAAAAAGAAACACTGGAGCCCTACGACAGTAGCGGCAATTGTCCGGGATGAGATTTATATTGGAACCAGAATCTGGGGAAAAACACGTTGCAGTATGCATACCGGTCATAAAGCAGTTCTGAATGATGAAACAGAATGGGTTCGCCTGGAAAATCATCATACGGCAATTATAGACAGGGAATTGTTTGAAAAAGCAAATGAAATGCATCCGAAAAAGAAGAGAAGTGTTGCAGAATCACGCACCAATTTTACTCTGGAAAGACGTAAAAAACAGCCGGCCTTGCTGATATGTGCCAACTGTGGGCATTCTCTGTTAAAAGAAACAGAGCATCTGCTGAAATGTTCAGATGCCAGAACCAATGGTGATCCTGTGTGCCGAAGTCTGGTGATTCGTAGGGAACCGATGGAGGAGAATATCCTTGGGCTTGTCCGTCAGTATGCAGCGTCAATGTTGAAAAAAGGAAAGAAAGTATCTTCCAAAAGACAATGTGAATACAAAGAGATCAATACTACAGAATTGCAAAAACAGAGCCGACAGTTGACCTCGGAAAAGATGAAACTCTATGATGATTACAAAGATGGTCGTATAGATCGTGATTCGTATAAGCAGAGAGCTGAAAAGATAAGTGTACAGCTGGATGAAATAAAACGAAAGATAGAAGATGCGAAGAATAGTAAAAAGCTTCTTGAACAAAATGAACTTTCTGATAAAATAAAACTAAAAGATTTCTTGGGAATTCAGAAGTTCGATACAGAGAAGCTGCGTGAGGTTATCAAGGTGATCCGTGTTCATAGTCAGGATGAAATTGAAATCGAATGGAATTTTGACGATATTTTTTCAGAACAGAGATAACTTGAGCAGGACAAGAATGACTTATCAAAAGATAATAAAGGTGCTGGGACTACCTGATGGAAGCGTCAGATAGTCTTCGGCAGAAAAAAATAAAATTTTTTTTGTCCTATACTTGACACATCCACACATCTGTCGCCATACTTACTGCAGCAACATGGCGAAGGCAAGGATGAATCCTAAGACGCTCCAGTATCTTATGGGGCATAGCGACATCGGAGTAACGCTCAATACCTATACCCATCTTGGACTGGATGATGCCGCTGATGAATTGAAGCGGATGGAAGAACTGAAAAATGCAAGGAAAGAGCTGGACAAGGCTGCTGGCGAAAAGCCTATGTCACAAAAAATGTTCCGGGCAATTTGAAAAACGGGTTGCAAATCGCAGCTCATTTTTCACGAGCAAGCAGCAAAGTGGATTGCGAATATCCGCTGATACAGGAAAGAATACTATGCGCTCTGTTTTGGCAGAGCGTTTTTTAATGATTTCGTCTCCCAATATGGGCAGTTTTATGGTAAAATGATATTTAGTAAATTAGCATAAATCAGGGAGATGTCATGAACGGATTTGGATTTTATGAGAAATATGTCACGTTAATGGGCAATTTAAGAGATAAACCGGATAGAGCGACACCGTACAAAATAGATTATTTGAGAAAAACAATCAAAGATGGAAAGGTATATAAATATATTTCATTTGATGGAGAGCCAAGTCTGGTAAGAACGAAAATTGATACATTAAAACAAGGAAAAATATGGTTCTCTTTTTACAAAACATTAAATGATGAAACAGAATTTCAAATTAATTATGATGTAAATAAAATTGCGATGGAAACAGGTCGAAGCGTCAATAATGTGCATTTGTTGATAAACTATTTTACGCAAATGTATGACGTGTATTCACTCATATATGAGTGTCAGGATTATATGTGGAAAGATTATGCAGCTAATGGAAACGGAATTTGTATTGAGTTTAGTGTAGGGAATTATGATTATTTATATCCGGTAGAGTATTTGGACAAGGGAAGTGTTGATTTTAATAAAATGATAATTTCAGGGATTAACAATGGTGATTTTGCATTTGCTATTATTCCATGGGTAATTAAAAATCCATATAATGTAACTTTGAATATGGATTCTACAAAAGAAAAGGAAGTAAGGATGCTTTATTGCCCATATGATCTGGGAGAAGTGAATGGCGGCACAATTGAAATGAATATTAAGGAACGATTAGGCTATAAGGGAATCGTAAAGCCATATGCAGATTTTGACTTAAATATTTCAAAAATTATTTTTGGAAATACATGCAATAGTCAATTAATAGAGGAATTGAAATCGTGCATGAATGCAAAAGGGATAGATTATACATATTTATAAAAGTAAAAAGATAAATAAATGCAGTAGTAACACACCCCGATTCTTACTACGTTTTGACTACGATTCGTGTCCTCAAATTGTCCCGATTTGCCGCATTTTGCTTATTCTGTGACAAATTTAATAATCCAAAAGCATTTACATACCCGGCAAATCGTGGCAAAATAGAGCATTTAAGGAGGAATTTTAATTATGATAAAGGTACTTTTTGTTTGCCACGGCAATATCTGCCGCTCCCCCATGGCTGAATTTGTATTCCGTGATTTAGTTCAGAAGAGGCACATGGAGGATGTATTTCAGATTGCTTCTGCGGCCACGAGCCGTGAGGAGCTTGGCAATCCAGTACATTATGGGACTGTACAGAAACTAAAGGAACATGGAATCAGTACAGAGGGCAAGTATGCAGTTCAATTAAAAAAGAAAGATTATGCTTTATATGACTATCTGATAGGAATGGAGAATGTAAATATCCGCAATATCTTCAGAATTGTCGGAGAAGATTCAGAATGTAAAGTACACAGGCTGCTGGATTTTAGCAGACATCCCCGGGATATTGCGGATCCTTGGTATACAGGCGACTTTGACCGTACGTATGATGATGTACTGGAAGGCTGTGAGGGACTTTTACAGTATATAATAAAGCGCATTTAACAAATGGTGTAACTCATATCCGCTCCTTTTCTGGGGGAAGTGTATTCCGGCGGCTGATCCAACGCAGTACGATGAAGCTTCAATGCTTTGGGGTTAATAAGCTGTGTGGGGGAGGGGGTAAAAGATATATCAGTTCTTAAAAGTATTTTAGGGCGTGTTACAAATGAAACAGTAAACAAAACAGACAAGAAGGTGTATTGAATGTACATAGCAGATTTACATATCCATTCTAGTTACTCCAGAGCTACCAGCAGAGACTGTAACCTTGAGAACCTGGATCTATGGGCCAGAAGAAAGGGGATACATATTGTAGGTACCGGGGACTTTACGCATCCAGCCTGGAGGGAAGAAATGAAGGAGAAACTGGAACCGGCAGAGGAAGGATTGTACCGCCTAAAGGAACAATACCGGATTCGGGACAATTCCGTGGCAGATACTATGCTGCCACGTTTTGTGATTACAGGAGAAATTAGTTCTATTTATAAAAAGAATGGCAGAGTGCGTAAGGTTCATAGCCTGCTGCTTCTGCCTGGTTTGAACGAAGCCGGACTTCTGGCAGGAAAGCTGGAGGTAATCGGGAATATACATTCAGACGGCAGGCCCATCTTGGGGTTGGACTGCCGGGACCTGCTGGAAATTATGTTGGAGATGTGCCCTGACGCGATATATGTGCCAGCGCATATCTGGACACCTCATTTCTCGCTTTTCGGGGCATTCTCCGGGTTTGATTCTGTGGAAGAGTGCTTTGGAGATCTATCCGGGCATATCCGGGCAATGGAGACTGGACTTTCTTCGGATCCGCCTATGAACTGGAGGGTTTCAGCTTTAGATCCGTACCAGCTGATATCAAATTCAGATGCCCATTCCCCGGCAAAACTGGGGCGGGAGGCCAATTTGTTAGACATAGAGTTATCTTATGCTGGCCTTAGAGATGCCATACAGGAAGGGAAGGGACTTTATGGCACTATAGAGTTTTTCCCGGAGGAAGGAAAGTATCATTACGATGGCCACAGGAAATGTAATGTTTGCCTGACACCCCTTGAGACAGAGCGTTTTGGGGGCATGTGCCCGGTGTGTAAGAGGAAGCTGACGATTGGTGTTTCTCACAGAGTAGAACAGTTGGCGGATAGGGGGGCGGAGTATATCAGGGAAAATGCAAAACCCTTTGAGAGCCTGGTACCTTTACCGGAAGTTATTGGGGCATCTTTAGGACATTCCCCGGCAAGTGTAAAGGTACAGAAGGAATACCAGAATATGTTATGCCGTCTTGGGGATGAATTTAAAATTCTTAGGACAGTTCCACCGGAGGATATCCAAAAAGTTTCAGGACATCTGATTGCAGAGGGCATACGGCGGCTGAGAGAAGGCCGTGTAGAAAGAATTCCGGGATTTGATGGAGAATACGGTATTATTAAGCTTTTTTCTCCTGGAGAAATTGACAGTACAGAAGGGCAATTGAGTTTTTTTGAGGCACTCCAGATTAATATAGATGATGGAAATAAAGGGGTGGAGAAGGGCCGGGGGAATCTTTCGGGAGGGCGAAAGATAGGAGACATGGATTTGGCTGAGGAGACAGTGGGAGTATCTCATTCCCAAGCGATACAAGGTGCTGTTGCCGGCATAAATACAGAAGCCGTCAGTGCAGTCCTGCAAAATAAGGCTGAGATACTCAACCAGGAGCAGGAGAAAGCAGTCCGTATAGTTTCCAGATATACCGCTGTTATTGCCGGGCCAGGGACCGGAAAGACGAAGACACTGCTTTCCCATCTCTTTTATCTGCTGGAAAACCGGAAAGTAATGCCGTCTGAAATCACAGCAGTGACCTTTACCAACCAGGCTGCTGGAGAAATGAGAGAGCGGATCAGGAAATATTTTGGCAAGAAGCGGGGGATAGAGAAGATTCGTATTGGGACTTTTCACGGACTTTGCCTAGAGTATTTAAAGGATAGGGGAATAGATTTTTCACTGGCTGACGACGTGGCTGCAATGGAGGCGGCCCGCAGGGCCATAGAACGGGTGGGAATGGACTGCACCCCTAAGCAGCTAATGAAAAAAATTTCTCTGTTTAAATCAGGGCAGTCTATTTCTTCCGAGGAAGAGGCACAAAATGACGAATGGAGGACGGGGAGTGCAGAGTACCAGAAAGTCCTGGGTGAACAGGGGATGTTGGACTTTGATGACTTACTGTTAAAAACATTAGAACTTGTCAGCCAGAATCAGGCAGGGGAGGAGGGGGAAAAGTCTTTTTCCTACTTACTTGTAGATGAATTTCAGGATATCAATCCGATCCAGTATCGACTCATTATGGAATGGAATAAAAAGGGAAAAGAACTTTTTGTAATCGGTGATCCAGATCAGTCTGTATATGGGTTCCGTGGATCGGATGCGGAGTGTTTTGATAAACTGAGAAAGGATTGTCCTAATATAGAGGAAGTCAGGCTGGAAGAGAACTACAGGTCTGTTCCAGCAGTACTGCAGGCTGCCTCTAAATTGATTTCCTGTAATCCGGGGCCGAAGAGGGTTTTAAAGGCCCACTGTCATGGAGATATGCCTGTCAGGGTTTTGGAGGCAGGCAGTGAGATGGGGGAAGCCATTTTTATTGCAAAAGAGATTAACCGGATGGCCGGAGGGATTGGGATGCTGGAGGCACAGAGTGCGGGCATGGGCAATGGATGCAGCAGGGGGTTCGGGGACATTGCTGTCTTGTACCGTACCCATAGGCAGGCAGAACTGCTTGAGAAATGTCTGCGTACAGAAGGGATCCCATATATTATCGCTGGCAGGGAAGCCTTTCTCGAGGAGGATTCTGTTCGTGGGAGTATTTCCTTTTTTAAATGTCTGGCCAATGAAGGAGACGAGTTCTCCAGGATGCTCAGCCTGAAGCTATTATGGGGACTGGACAGAAATGAGGTGTCAGATGCAGTCTTTGAAGAGGCGGCCGGCAGATTTAGGAAGAAATATCAGAAAAGTAGTCCCCGCAGATTTTTGGATGACTGGATACAGGAGATGGAGCTGAAGGAAAATACAGCAATCATGAAGCTGGCGGAGATGACGGTCTTTTATAAATCCATGCCAGAATTTATGCAGGCGCTGGCCATGGGGATAGAGAGTGACTTGAAGCGGTGTGGGGATAAGAAGTATACGGGTGAGGCAGTGACCCTCATGACGCTTCATGGTGCAAAAGGGTTGGAATTTCCTGTTACGTTTATATACGGTGTCCGCAAAGGGATGGTTCCATTTGAGAGGGGCCCACAGATGGATATAGAAGAGGAAAGACGGTTATTTTATGTAGGTATGACCCGGGCCAGAGAAGAGCTAATATTGACTAGTTCAGGTTTAGAATCAATATTTATGGAAGAAATATCAAGTGAAGGGATACAAAAAGAAAAAGCAGACAAAAGGAAAAATACAGGCACAGGCAAGCAGATGAACTTATTTGATTTTTCAATAGTAGGTGATTGGAGAGTTTTATAAGTCTTTAAATCTTTATATTTACTGATATTTTTTGGCATTGTAAAAATAACTGATTATTGCAGTTTATCATAAAATGGTATGATTTGATACAAAAATGGTGTAGTAATTGGTGTAGTAAATCGGAGAGAATTATTAAATAATGAAAGTGAATGGGGGTATTGCATAAGAGTGATATCCCTATTTTGTTTAAATAGAAATATTAAGTAATAATTGACAATGAAGTGAAAATAAATTAATGTTAAAATGTATAAATTTTTAAGCAACTAATTTTTAAAACTACGAAAGAGTGGGGGAAAGGATTTATGAGAGAGAGTACTATAAGGACAAGCAATATTCAATTAACAGCATTTCAATTAAAAATAATAGCTATGGTAGCTATGGTGTGTGATCATGCGGCCAAGACAATTGTTTTTGGCTTTGATGTAGAATGGTTACTTTGGATTGGGAGAATTGCATTTCCTATTTTTGCATATCAGTTAGTAGAAGGATACACAAAAACAAGAGATTTAAAAAAGTATTGTAAGAGGCTTTTTATTTTTGCCCTTATTTCAGAAATTCCATATAATTTGATAGCCGATTTAAGCTCAATTATTAATCCATTTGCTCAAAATGTATTATGGACTATGCTTATAGGATTACTAGTATTATGGGGAATAGATAAAGTATTAGCCAATAATAAGCTGAATATTTTTATAAAACCTTTATTAGTTGGAGCTATAATAGTAGGTGGGTATGCATTGGGAACATTTACTATGGTTGATTACTCAGGAGCAGGAGTATTGACATTTGTGCTATTTTATTTATCGAGAAAAACTAGATATAGATATATTATTGAACTAATAGGAATGATTGTAATTAACATATATATTTTACAAGGATATAGTTATGTGCTGGAACTAGGAAAGATGGAAATTCTTTTTCCGCTTCAGGGATTAGCAATTTTCTCTTTGATTCCTATATGGTTTTATAAAGGACAGCAAGGATACCACAGTAAAAATTGGGCGCGTTTTTGTTATTGGTTCTATCCGTTACATATTTTATTACTTGTTTTTGTTGGATATTTACAATCACTTTAATTATTACTAGAGTAGGAGATGACATATGAAAACAAAAGTTCAAAACTATTTTTTTTATTTTATGTTATATTCAATTTTAGGCTGGTTATATGAGGTCTTTTTAGAAGTGGTGGTTTATAAATGGGGATTTTCGAATCGAGGAGTTTTATTTGGACCATATTGTATAATATATGGAATAGGTGCATTAGTCTTACTTTCTTTGTTGTATAATTTTAGAAAGAAATCAATTTATATATGGAAATTGAATGTTACACCGTTTTTCGTTTTTGTGACAATAGTAGTTGTTACGACTATTATTGAATTGATTGGGAGTTATATTATGGAATTTACTTCTGGAAAATGGCTTTGGGATTATACAGGCTATAATTTCAATTTTCAAGGACGAATTGCTTTAAATCCTAGTGTACGGTTTGGAATTGGTGGTATGATTTGCTTGTATGGACTTCAACCATTGTTTGTGAAAATTGTAGATAAAATGGACAAAAAGATATTTTCTAAGATAATTTGGGTGTTAGGGATTGTTTTTCTAATAGATGTTATTGTATTGATATTCAAGTAATAAAAAGCTTGTGGAGAAAAAGAAAGCTAAACATAGTTCTGTCAAGGAACAAGGCGAAGCCGATACGCCGTAGGGCAGTCCTTGACGGAACGGACATAGTCAACAGCACCATGATACAGTAGAGGACTTGAAAGGTCAGAAACCTTGCAAGTCCTCTTGTCTATTGTTGGTTGTGATACTTTAAGTACAGTGCCTCTTTTTCAATCTCTTTTTCAAATGCCTTTATATGGAATCCATGCCTTTCATTGTTGATTTGAAAACAATCTTCGGTCTGTGAATAGGAAAGCCTGGTAACTTTCGGTTCAAATGTTTCTGTGTCAATTCCGTAATAGTAAATAGTGGCGGTTATCAATACCATGTTAATACTTTCAAAATCCTTTGTAAAAATAGCGTGTCTGTCAGAGCGGAACAGGTCTGACGGACATTCGTAAAATTCGGAGCAGTCCTCTTTTAAAAACAAGGGGAGAAGGTGCATTGCATTGAAACTTCTGTCCACAAGAACATAGAAACGGGGAATCATGGTGGCATATTGGGGCATCATGGCGATGTACATATCATCTAAATTGTCAAGAAGATATTCCGAGCAGTCATTATTATAAAAGACATAGGGAAGTGTCTGCTTCTGCCTTTTTGAGCTAGTCTGCATAGGCACGTTCTCTCCATAAAGCCATCGTAAGTCCACGTCCAAAGAATCGGCAATCTGTTCCATTTTATCAGCTTTGGGATTGTACTGTCCCGACAGGTAGGAACTGAACGCTCCTTTGCTGATACCTGTATCTTTTACAATATCAATCTGTTTTTTATTCTTAGCTTTCATAGCAAACCGAATCCGTTCTGCGATAGTATTCATCTAAAAAATCCCTCACCTTCCATATCTCGTTATAACATCTCATATTTTATCATCTGAATCCACTATACCATAGGTTCAGAAAAAAAGAAACAAAAAGTTTATAAAAAACTAAACTTTGTTTTGCGAACTGAAAAATAGTGTGCTATGATACAATTAAGTTCAGAAATAGCTGAACAATATGACGTCATATCAAAAGAACTGGAAATAAAAGAAAGCTGACCTATCGGCAGGACGGGGAGAAAGGAAGATGTATGCAGATTACATTGACAAAAGAACAGGTCAGAGAAGCATTTGGAGAACTCCGCTACATGGGTGCTGACGCTTGCTACCGCTATGACAGAGAGAATAAGAAGAAAACAGAGGAAGTGGAAGCACTAAAGCTTCATCTTGGGAGCATGAAGTTAGGAAACAGCGTAGATATCCGTTTGGAAGCAACGGAACTTCCAAAGATTGAACCTTATGCGGTGGTGGAACTGGAAGAAGCAGTGTACTCACCTTATGTACAGAGAGGGAATTTCCCTGTATTAGTGGAGAGGATTACCTGCAAAGGAATCCGCAGTTTTTCCAATAAGCAGGCATAGGAAGTTAAAGTTCCTGCCCTCGTTCTGACGTACCCAACGGCAGGTTGGGGGCAGGGAAACGGCAACGGCAACGCCGTTGCAGATAGATAAGGAGGTTTGATGAACTTGGAAGAAAGAAGCGGAAGTTTTCTTCCAGAACTCCCCTACACTAACAGGGGAGTAATACGACAGAAAGAAGCATTAAGTGCCTTGATAGATTGGTGTCAGATAACCATTAAGGAAGTTCCACTAGAAGCAGTTATAGAAGATGTACTGAGAATACCGTTGGAACTTATGACAGTAACAGGCTATGAAAAGGGGATTGCAGGACATGAGGTTGTGGCAATCTTCGATAATATCAAGGTGCTAAAGCCAACAGGAAACGCACAGTATCAAGGTTTTCAGATTTTGATGAGTGGGAAAGGCTGTCGCAACTATGAGAATTTCCTACAACTCAATGAGGAAACATGGTTTGATTTTTTAAACAGAGTTTGCCAGTATCACATCAATGTTCCTCGGATTGATTTGGCGATAGATGACAGAAAACCGTATTTGAGTATTCCCGATTTAATTATACGGACAAAAGAGGGATTGCTTTCTTCAAAGTTACGGGATATAGATTTTCACGATTCGGGGGAACTGAAAGAGGAAGTCTTTCAGAGTAAAGGTGGAAGTCTTTATCTCGGCAGTTCAGCCAGTAATTTAAGATTAGTATTTTATGAAAAAGGATATGAACAGAATAAAAAGTATGGAACGGAATTAGATGAAAATTGGAACAGATATGAATTGAGATTTCGGCAGGAAATGGCGGTCAGCGTAGTACAGGAATTATTGAGATACAGTGATGTGGCAGGACTGGCAATGGAAGTATTGAACAGCAAAATACGATTTTTAGAGAACCCCACAGACAGCAAGATTATTCGCAAAGTGAACAAGGCGGGAATAGAATTGCATCCTTTCACACCACACACATTTAGACATACGTTTGCTACAAGAGCAATCGAAAGCGGAATGAATCCGAAAACACTTCAAAGGATTTTGGGGCATGGCACACTTCAAATGACAATGGATTTATACTGTCATGTGACAGAAGATACTATGTTTGAAGAAATGGAAAAGTTTGAGAAAAGGTGTAGCTGAGTATAAATGGTGTAAAAATGGTGTAGTAGAGGAAAAGAATAAAAAGAAAAGGCTTCAAAAAGCCTGTAAATACAGGAGGTTTTAAGGATATGGAACAATATAAGAAAGAATTTATTGATTTTATATGATAATAAGGGATTACCCCTGACAAGAATATGCTTTAGGGTGTATGCTGCCGTGCAATACAAGAGAGATGCAAACATAGTACATTTAAAAGGTAGAAATTCATACTGAAATTCTTTATATCATTAATAGTGTGATTTAATCACAGAAATTATTCCTAAAATGCTTTATTTTATAAGCATGGAGATATTTAGTATTCACTGCATGAAAATTTGCTTTGGAAGATATCTCATTAATGTTAATAAAATATAGGAAGGTTTACTGTGAAAATTAAATTGGATAATACGTTAAAGGAATTCATGAATGAAAAAGGAAAGAAGGATATTGTTCTCTATGCTGATATGTGTAACACATGAGGCGGCTCCTTTACGGAGGTATTGGCAAGGTTTGCCAACGAGGATGAGACACTTCAGGAGAACGAATACCAAGAGGCTGACAGTGAGCTGGGAAAAGTATATTTGCCAGTCAGGGGGATGAAATATGCTGAAACGGTTAAATTTGGATTAATAAAATTTCTCTGGATGTCTAAAATCACTGTCAGTGGAGTGAGCCTGTAGTATATTTACGGTGGGCGGCTGGCAATTTGTGTCCTGATGCCAGGGAGCGCTGGCAGACCTGTATAGTATGTAGAATTAGGTGATCGATTGAGGTGCACATGCTTATGGATTTTTACAAGAGAATGGAGTTAGTTTGTCGGCAAATACCTTGGGGGAAGGCAGCTACGTATGGACAGATCGCCCTGCTCTGCGGCAGGCCGGGGAACGCAAGGCAGGTTGGCTATGCCCTGAGGAAAGATCTGGCTGGGGCAGAGGTGCCTGCGCACCGGATTGTAAATGCCAGAGGGATCTTAAGCGGCGCGGCAGCGTTTGAGGAGCCTGGCTTGCAAAGAAGGCTTTTAGAAAGTGAAGGGATAGAGACAGTTCTTACCAAGAAAGGGTGGCAGATAGACATAAGCAGGGATGGCTGGAAAAATACGATGGAAGAAGCTCTTATCTTGAGGGAGGAATTTGAAAAACGAGGGATATAATATGCTGCACTATAGGCGGGCAAAGGAAGTAATATTCTTTTGTCCGCTTAGACTGTTATCGCAGGAGAAGGATGTAATGGATAAATATACAGTTTTGAAGGAAGTATTCGGGTACACTTCCTTCCGACAAGGCCAGTCGGAATTGGTGGAGAGCAGCCTAAATGGACAAGATGTGCTGGGAATAATGCCTACAGGAGCTGGGAAATCAGTCTGCTATCAGGTACCTGCCTTGCTGTTCCGGGGAATTTCTATTATAATTTCACCTTTAATTTCTCTGATGAAGGATCAAGTAGCAGCGCTTAACCAGCTTGGAATCCATGCTGCTTATATTAATAGTTCTCTTACAGAAGGGCAGTTCAGAAAGGCAATGGAGAATGCCAGAGAGGGACGGTACAAAATTATTTATGTGGCTCCAGAGCGCTTGATGACAGATTCTTTTCTGGCATTTATTAAGTGCGTGGATATTTCTATGGTAGCAGTGGACGAGGCCCACTGTATCTCCCAGTGGGGACAGGATTTCCGTCCCAGCTACCTAAAGATTGTAGATTTTATTAATTTGCTGCCCAGCAGGCCGGCCATTGCTGCTTATACGGCAACTGCTACGAAAGCTGTAAAGGAAGACATTATATGTATACTTGGACTGAGGGAGCCAACAGTTGTAGTGACAGGGTATGACAGGAAAAATTTGTACTTTTCGGTAAAGAAACCAAAAGATAAAATGGAGGAACTTCTTTCCTGCCTAAAGAGAAATAAAGACAGAAGTGGGATTATTTACTGCAACACAAGAAAGAATGTGGAGGAGGTCTACGCCGCGCTTCTGATGAAGGGGTATTCAGTATCGAAGTACCATGCCGGCCTGACAGATTCTGAGAGAAGGCAGAGCCAGGATGATTTTATCTATGACGTAAAACCTGTAATGGTAGCCACAAATGCTTTTGGAATGGGGATTGACAAGTCAAATGTCCGGTTTGTCATCCGTTATAATATGCCGAAAGATATTGAAAGCTATTATCAGGAGGCCGGCCGTGCAGGCAGAGATGGTGAATCTGCAGAATGCATTCTGCTTTACTCGGGCCAGGATGTAAAAATTAATGAGTTTTTGATAGAAAAGCAGGCTGAGAATGATGAGTTAGATGAAAGCGAGAGAGAACAGCTTAGACAGAGGGACTATGAAAGATTACGTAGTATGACCTTTTACGGTTTTACCAATGAATGCCTGCGCAATTATATCCTGCAGTATTTTGGGGAGCCTGGCAGCAATTATTGTGGAAATTGTGAGAATTGCCTGACAGAATCTGAGGATATGGATGTAACAGCGGATGCATATACTCTTATCCAGCTTGTTAAGACAAGCGGTGAGAGATATGGAATACAGGCAGTTGTAGATGCCGTCCACGGATCAGATACTGCAAAGGTGCGGCAGTTCAGACTGAATAACAATTCATTTTATGGGGCCTTAAAAAAGAGGACTTTAGTTAGAATCAGGCAGATTTTAAATCATCTGTTGATAAAAGGATATTTACGGCTGACAGCCAATGAATATCCTGTCTTAAAAGTAACCAGCCGGGGAAATGCGTTCATATTAGATGAAAACCGTCAGCCATTCATCTTAAAGTTTCCTAAAGAGGTGGAGAAAAAACCAACAGAGAGGAAGGCCGGAAAGAAAGCTGTCACAGAAGTGCGCTATCCCGAGTTATTTGAACGCCTGCGTCAGAGGAGGTATGAGCTGGCTCAGAAGAGTCACGTACCGCCCTATATTATTTTTTCGGACAAGACATTAAAGGAAATGAGCACTTATCTGCCTGGGAACAGGGACGAAATGATGAAAATAAATGGAGTAGGGAATAATAAGTTTGAGAAATATGGAGAGATATTTATGGCAGTGATTGAAGAATTTGTTAGAGAGCATAAAATCCAAATACCTCCAAATCAATAGCAGCACACCGAATATAAATGAACTGCCATAGGTGCCTGCCTGATGTTTCGATTGCACCGTTGCTTTCAATGGTTGCAGCCATCCCTGCACTTTATTCCTGCGGGCAACGGGCCAAAGGGACAGTTTACATGTCCCCTTGGCGGCTGCCGCGAGGGTCCCAGACCCTGTTGCTTGTATCGCTGCTAGTTAGACGCCCCGTATGCCTGTATCAGGGTTTTTGGTTCAAGAGCCTTGTACTAGAATCCATCATGGTTTGTTCATAGGGCAGAAATTTATTTTTTCGTGTACTTGTCATATAATATAAGCAGTTTGTTACACAGCAGTTGTGGACATATTGTAAATATTTTTTAGAATAGCTGGAATTCCTTAATAAACCCTTTGATAAAGTCAACGCAGATATCTAACGCGTCCTGGCCCAGTTCTGGGGTGGAGTCTTTAGGGTCGAAGGGCCCGAACCAGCCGCTTGGGGCAATTTCTTTTGTGTCCCTGCAAAGCCTTACAGTACCTCCCTTATAATTGACAGCCTGAATATAGGCAGCAGTTACGTTGTCAGAAGGGTGCTGGGGATTCATTGGCTGTCCCAGCTCCAGATGTACACTTTCCGGGTCAATTGCCATCATTACGGAAGTTTCCAGGATATCACCATGCCCACCCTGGAATTTGTCATCCAGTTGGGCCGCCAGGCTCCACCAGTCAATACTTGCGCAGATACCTCCTTTATGGTATACATCCAGGGCCATGCGGTCTATGGAGGGGGTATTGCCCCCATGGCCGTTCAATACAAGAAATCTTTTGGCGCCATGCTGCATCAGGGAATCTGTAATTCCATGTAGGACCATATATAATCCTTCATAACCAATATTGATGCTCCCCTCAAAGCTTAAATGATAGGGACATACTCCATAGGGAACAGTTGGGGCAATGATAATGTTTTCCATATCTGCAATATGATCTGCCAGATAGGTGGGAACCATATAATCAGTGCCGAGGGCACTCTGTGTGCCGTGTTGTTCTGTACTGCCCACAGGAATTACAATAACAGGATCCTTCGAAAAGGCCTCCTTTGCCTGTGTGGTTGTCATTTTACCAAGATACATAACCTTACCTCCTCTGTAATTTTCATTATATTTCAGAATACCTATATACGCCATTCTGGATGCAGTGCCTATGAATTCTTTTGGAACAGGCTAAAATGCCTGGAGATTGTTTCCTGGGGCGGTGCTGCAGTCAGTTTGCTGACAATTAGCATAGTGATAGAGCCGAGGATTGTTGCAGGAAACAGAGCATGGAATCCAAATGCCAATGTTTTTACAGACGGCACTAAAGTGAATGCCAGGAGTGCGGCTACCCCAACCAGTACAGAAGCAATAGCCCCGGCTGCCGTCGACTTTTTCCAGTACATCCCAAATAAAATAGGTACTACGAAAATGGCCATTCCAGAAAAAGCAAAGAGGTTAATTTCAAAAATGCTTCCCGGCTGGAATATACCAAAACAGATAACAAGGATGCCGATCAATACAGTAACAATTTTAGACATATTCATGACACTTTCGTCAGAAGCATTTTTATTGATAATCTTTTGGTAGATATCACGTGTCACTGCTCCCGTGGTAGTTACTAAAATACCGTCAATGGTGGACATTCCTGCGGCTACAATCCCTGAAATAAAGATAGAAGCCAGGAATGGATTTAATCCTCTCTGGAGAATTAATGGCACAATCTGGTCAGCCTTTTCGATGTTCTGGACAAAAGAAATACCATTTACACCAGCCCACTCGATCAGTGTGGCAGAGAAGAACATACCTGCCGTGCCAAGCAGGACAGCTTTGAACATAGTCTTATGATCCTTCATGGCAAAGAATTTTGTGAACAAATGGGGTTGCCCCATAGTAAAGAAAGACCACAGGACAATGTTTGATACAAAATATGCCCATGGCATATATCCATTTGCGCCTGGGAAGGTTAAATAGTCCGGGTTTAAGTTATTAAGAGTGCTGTTGATATTGTCAAAGCCTCCTCCCATAACTACAGATACAATAAAGGTGACAATGGCGGTTCCAAACATCAGGCTGCCCTGAATAACGTCTGTCATCATGGCGCCCTTCATTCCTCCAGCCATACAATAAAGGATTACGATGGCCCCCATCCCTACAACGCCTACCCATTCAGGCAGGCCAGTGAAAACATGTACGATAACGCCTGCGCCGATAATCTGCGCCCCCATCATGGGGATTAGGAAAAAGAGCATCATAATGCCGAGGATCCCGCTCATTGGTTTGGAGTGATAACGGTCTGACAGATAATCTGCCATAGTCAGGAAGCCGTATTCATGGCCAAGCCGTATCAGCCTTTTTCCCATCAGGAGGGCAGGGAGAATCATACAGAATACAGCTCCTGGTACAGAAATCGCCATACCCGCATAGCCGACCCCATAGATGGTTCCCGGCGTGCCCAGAAATGTGCCCATGGAGAACTGTGTGGAGAAATAAGCGATACCACTGACAACAACGCCTGCTTTTCCGCTTAATACGAAGAAGTCTCCCAGGCTGCTTGTCTTACGGCTGGCATACCATCCGATAAACGCCATGATTCCCAGATAAAGTGCAAGAACTGTATAAAATGGAATTGGTGAAGGTTGTACTGCTGCGCTCATACTTTATTCCCCCTTATTCTCAGAAATATTTTCTTCGTCATAGATGTGATACTCTTTACGTTTCATGCACATCCGGTAATAAATAATAATCAGCACAAAGGTAACTGCGGTGTGTGCAAACCATCCAAATAAGTAGGAGGGTATCCCGCCAAAGGACGGAATGTAGGTTGTGCTGTAGAAGAACGGGAATGGAAGCATAATCAGGAAAAACATAAATAGAAATATGATTAACCATGTCCGCTCGAAGTGCTTTTCAAATAATTGTTTCATGTGGTTACCTCTCTTCCTTTACTTTTTTCGGTTTTTTTGTAAAATATTTATATCATTCTATGTAATAAATGAAAATAAATGAAGTAAATACTTTACATATTGTATTCTATTATATACAATATCTTTAAAAAGTAAAGTATTTACTATCAAAAGCTTGAAAATTATTGATTTCTTGAAAGTGGTCAGAATATTCATGAAATTATGAGAAGGGAGAAGTATGGACATATTAGAACGGATTCATAAGCTTTACCCCAGCCTGACAAGAAAGCAGAAGGGGATTGCAGATTATCTTTTAGACAACCCGGAAGATATCTGTTATATTACATTGGCCCAGCTAAGCCAGCAGACAGGGGCATCAGAATTGACTATCCTACGTTTCTGCCAGAAAATGGGATGTGAAAGTTTTTTGAAATTGAAAGATAACTTTAGGGAGTATACACAGTGGATGGTAAAGCATTTATCATCGTCTGCTTATTTTGTCCCTGAAGTGGATAGTAAAAATATCACAGGAAAGCAGGAGCTGCTTAAGGCAATTTGTACTGAAGAGGCAAGCGCCGCCGTAGAGTTTTTTTCAACGGTGGATTTGGAGAGTATTATTTCTGCTGTGCAGATGATTAGAAAGAGCAGGCATATTTTAGTGATGGCTCATGACATTTCCAAAATACCCGGGGAGTTTCTTGTATTTAGGCTGAGGCTTTTGTACTTTGACGCAGAACTTATCGATCTGGCAGACCTGACTGAGACACAGAGCAGGCTGCAGGATTTGGAGGAGGGAGACTTGGTAGTGTTCTTTGCGTTCCCCAAATATTATTATCCTCTGGCCAGTATTGCACGTAAAGTTATAGAGAAGGGAATCCCTATCCTGGGTATTACTAATAACCCTTCCTCGCCTATAGCGGAATATAGCAGCCAGCTTCTTTTATGCCAAACCTCTACCAGAGTCTTTTATAATACTCTGACTCTGCCAATGGCCATGCTAAATCTTTTGGCCTCTTATTTAGTGATCGATACTGTCCCAGATTCTGACCGGGAAGAGTTTATGGATACTCTCTCATCATAAAGAAATTTAGAGAACAGAAATAGTAAATACTTTGAAAAGGAGGAATACATATGGAAATTGGAGGATTTTTCCCTTATGGGGAGACAGGGGCAGAGGAAAATGGATATTTAAGCAGAATATGCAGCCAGGCAGGAGATATGAAGCATTTGATGTCAGGAAGATGCGCGATTTATCTCTGCCTGCAGGATTCTATGCTGACAGACAACCGCCGGATTGCCTATCTTCCCGCCTATACTTGTGAGACCGTGAGCGGCTGTTTTGTAAAGGCGGGATATAAGATTTATTATTATGATGTAGATGAGAGCCTTACACCTCTGTTTGAAGAGCAGATGGCAGAGAAGATTAGTTTTCTTATGGTATGCGGTTACTATGGGTATTCTTCCTTTGACATTGAATTTGTTAAGAAGTGCCGTAAAAATGGCGTGACTGTTATGCAGGATATAACACATACTGCTTTTTCTGAGAATGGTATTTGTAAAGAAACAGATTATGTGGTATGCAGCCTTCGCAAGTGGATGGGGGTTATCTCGGGTGGGATTGCAGTGAAACAAAAAGGAGATTTTCAGGCAGAACCCTTGCCAAAAGATGAGGTGCACCTTGCTATCAGGGACAAAGCCCTTAAGCTGAGGGAGAAATATGAGCAGTGTAAAGATGAGACTTTAAACAAAGAAAGTGCCGATGCCTTCTGGGAAGCGGAATATATGCTGAGGGAGATATTTGATATGCAGGAGGGGGACGATGCTTCTTTAAGGACTATCAGATATTATCCAATAGAGAAAGCTGTGGAAAGGAGGAGGGAAAATTATACCTATCTTTTGAAACATTTTCCCGTTATGCCAGGGATACGGCCTGTTTTTAAAAAATTGCCAAAGGATACATGCCCTATGTTCTTTGCGGTGCTTGCAGAGGACAGGCAGCCTTTGCTGGAGTTCCTGGCCCGAAATCATATCCCGCCGAAAGTATATTGGCCTGTGCCGCCCTTTATTGAGATTGAAAATTATCCCCACGCCCAATATGTGTATAGCCATATCATGTCAGTCAGCTGTGACGAGAGGTTTACTGTGGATGACATGCAGTCTGTAATTACAGCATTTGAAGCATATGGGGATAAATCTTCAGATATTAGCTAGAATTTTTTTCGTATGTTCCCTGCCGTATAAGGGTGCCGCCGTCCATCATCAGGGAACCTTTTGCCACTACACTGAGCAGGTTTAGTTCTGGGGTGAACAACAGTAGGTCCGCGTCAGAGCCTTCCCGGATATACCCTTTTGCCGGAGAAAGTCCCAGGGCGTCAGCCACATTGGAAGTGAGACAGGAGAGGGCGTCAGCCAGAGGTATATGATGCTTCTGAACCATACTCTGTAGTTCATGATACATACCGGTTACACCGGAAACACCGATTTCTAACAGGGAACCGTCCTCTGCGTAATTTGACCAACTCCCATGACCGTCGGAACTGCAGGTTATATGGCTGATAGGGAGGCCTTTGTCCCTTGCGCGGGTAATGCATTCTCCTGCAGAAGGCTGTCCAGGCATACGGCAGGTGTAGTCTATATAGCCGCCCGCCCTGAGGAACTCATATCCCTCCTCCAAAAGGTGGGGATTCCTGTTGACATGGGTGGGGCGGAACACCTTGGCAGGGATAGAAGTTTCCCTCAGTGCCTGGAATATAGGCTGAAGGCCAGTGTCTGAGTCTCCCATATGAAGTACTATTATACCTGGCTTTCCGCTCAGCATTCCTGCAACTCTTACGTCACTGGCTATCCGGATAAAATCTTCCATGGAAATATTGGGAGCGCGGTGATCGGAAATGGCAAGTTTCAGGCCTAAGACCTCGCGTATGAACATAATGTCCCTCTGGGGGGATCCGGTGAGGGTGGGGCTTGGGTAGCCATATGCACCTGTGAGCATATAGGCAGTAACGCCCTCCTCGTTTAAGGCGGAGATTTTTGCGTACAAATTCTCAGGGGTACGGGTTATACCGTCGGTTCCTAAAAGGCCTATAACAGTTGTGATGCCGCTCTCAATGAGTTCAGACAGCTGAAGCTCAGGGGTACGGGTATGGAAGCTTCCTTCTCCCCCTCCGCCTGTCACGTGTACGTGCTGATCAATAAAACCTGGGGTCAGAATTTGTCCGTCTGCGTGAATGACCTTACATGGCATATCCAAATCCCGGATGTGGCTGGAGACGTATTCGATTTTACCGCTGCATACAAGTACATCTTGTTTCCCCAGATATGATGGACTGTATACCTCTGCATTTTTAATTAGTAACATGTTATTGGCTCCTGTCATCAAATTTTTTTCTGCCCTTAATATTGAATGATTTCATGCTGTTTGTCAAGATTGCCGGTGGAAAGGTTTTGTCTGGGAAAAGGTATATTACGGTACAGCCTTTAACTTCCATTTTCCAGTTTTGTACTCCAGGAAAGAAATCATATAGTTGGCTGCCCATCCGAGGGGGACGGCGTACCATACCATGGCGATTCCGAACCGGGGGGCCATAGTTACGGCAAAGCAGACCCGTATCCCCAAATTTACAAGATTTGCCACTGTGAACATGGCCATATCCCCGGCGCCTCTGAGAACACCGTCGGTTATCATCTTTAGTCCGATCAGGACAAAGAGCCATCCCATAAACTGAAGGCAGCGTGATCCTGTATCCATGGCGAGCACGGAACCTCCTTCTCCCAAAAAGAGAGAAATAACCGGCCGGTGTAAAACCTCCAGGGCAAAGCATATGGCAACAGCAAAAAGGGCGACAATCCCATATGCACTGTGATAACCCTTCTGCACTCTTTCAAATTGTGATGCGCCAATATTTTGTGCCGTATATGGAGAGATGGCATTTCCCATTGCAGCCATGGGCACGATGCAAAGACTTTCCACCCGCATAGCCGCTGAAAAACCTGCCAGCATTTCGGTACCAAAACTGTTGACAACAGACTGCACGAGCATCATGCCTATAGAGACTGTAGACTGCTGCAAGACAGAAGGGAGCGCGATCCTCGCCATATCTTTAAGTTCTGCAGTGTCGAACTGGGAGTAAGCCTCTGCTGGATAGGCTGAGAGTTCCTTTAAAAATAGCAGGAAGGCCGCAGCAGCAGATATTCCCTGTGCCGCCAAGGTTGCCCAGGCGACTCCTGCCACCCCCAGATTGAGGGAATATACCATATAAATGTCCAGGAGAATGTTAAAGACTGATGAAAAGATTAAGAGGTACAGGGGAATCCGTGAACGGCCCAGGGCATTAAACATAGCTGACAGGACATTGTACATGAATAAAAAGGGCAGTCCTATAAAATAAATATTCAGGTATTCTGCGGCTTGGCCCAGTATATTGGATGGAGTATTTAAAAGCTGCATGATCTCAGTACCCTTCCACAGCCCAAAACCGCCGAGAATGATGCTCACTCCCAGGAATGAAAAGAGAGCTGTGTACACAGAGGATTTCATTTTACCATAATCTCTTGATCCAAATGCACGGCTGGTAATTACTGAAGCCCCGATACCGCCCCCGATTGCAATAGAAATAAATACATTTGTAAGAGAATAGGAAGCGCCGACTGCAGCCAGTGCATCTTCACCCACAAACTGGCCTACGACAACAGAATCGGCCATTGTATAGAACTGCTGGAACAGGTTTCCTACCATCATAGGGAATGCAAAGACAAGAAGCGCCTTAATAGGTTTTTCTTTTATCAAATATTCTTTGTCCATGTCAGACCTGCCTTTCCGTAATACTTTTTAATCTGTATCAGATTATTATACCTTATTGAACTGCTAATACTCAATAAGTGTACCTCATTGAGCATTAGCAGTTTAATAAGTATGCCCAAAGGGCATCCCTTAATACATGTCCTTCGGACGGCTGGACTCTGTCCAACAAGGTATACCCTGCTAGAGGGAATACATTCTCTTTTTAGGGTATATGTCTGTTGATTTTACAGGGATTTTTAGCAATGTGGGAAATTCGTAGGATTTTTACGTTTAATGGGAGGGAATTTGTGGTATGATAAAGAAGATACAATGTTATTTTAGAAAGGAGCGGTAAAATGAAAAGTCTGAAATTAAGAGATGGTTTCTATTGGACAGGCATCGTGGACGATACCTTGCGGGTGTTTGACATTATTATGTATACAGAATTTGGTACTACATATAATTCATATGTAATGAAAGCAGGGGATAAGACAATACTGTTTGAGACGGCAAAGGAGAAATTCTGGGATGATTATCTGGAAAAGTTGGAGGAAGTGACAGATATTAGCAGCATCGATTATCTGGTAGTCAGCCACACAGAGCCGGATCATGCAGGGAGCGTGGAAAGGCTGCTTGATATGTGCCCCCGTCTGAAGATTATTTCAACAGGGACAGCCAATGGGTTTTTGAAGGAAATTGTAAACCGGGATTTTACCGGAATTATTATAAAAGATGGCCAAAGCATGAAGATAGGGGACAAAACCCTGACATTTTTAGCTGTGCCAAATCTGCATTGGCCGGATACAATGTATACGTATATTGAAGAGGAGCAGATTCTTGTAACCTGTGATTCCTTCGGATCCCATTATGGATTCCACGATGTACTGGTAAGCAAAGTTGAGAATCAGGAAGATTATGAGAAGGCTACAAAATATTATTTCGACTGTATTATCGGGCCTTTTAAATCCTATATGCTGAAGGCATTAGAGAGAGTGCGCCAGCTGGATATTACGATGATCTGTACAGGCCATGGGCCAGTACTTGACGCGAAGCTGGATCAGATGTACCGCTGGTATGAAAGTTGGTGTACAGTGGAGAATCCAAATCTGCATAAGACCGTGGTAATCCCCTATGTCAGTGCATATGGCTATACGCAGCAGCTTGCAGAGCGGATTGCAGAAGGGATTAAAGAAAGCGGCGAGATCGATGTACACCTGTACGATATGGTTACGGCTGATGCTGCGAAGGTGACAGAGGACTTGGGGTTTGCAGATGGTATTTTATTTGGTACTCCTACCATAGTAGGGGAGGCGTTAAAACCAATTTGGGATTTGACATTGGCAATGACGCCAGTCACACATGGCGGCAAGCTGGCCGGGGCGTTTGGAAGCTATGGCTGGAGCGGAGAAGGAGTGCCTCACATCGAAGAGCGTTTAAGGCAGCTGCGGATGAAGGTTGTGGATGGCTATAAAGTCCGTTTCAAACCGGATCAGGCGGACAGCCAGGATGCCTTTGACTATGGATATAATTTTGGATGTGTACTGCTGGACAGGCCTAATACTAAGAAAAAGTCAGGTGGGACTACCCTGGTGAAATGTCTTGTATGCGGGGAAATATTTGATTCATCCCTTGAAATATGTCCAGTCTGTGGTGTGGGGAAAGAGAATTTTGTGCCAGTGGAGGCGGAAGATAATTCTTTTAGTAATGATACGGAGGATTTCTATGTAATTCTTGGCAACGGGGCAGCTGGATACAACGCGGCTGCTGCAATCAGGCAGAGGAATAAGACTGCTTCTGTTGTGATGATTTCAGAGGAACCTTATATCCCATATAACAGGCCTATGCTGACTAAGTCTATCATGGCAGATTTAACCGAGGAACAGATTGCCATTCAGGAGAAAGGGTGGTTCGAGGAACAGAAGATTGTACAGATTCTTGGCAAGAAAGTGACATCTGTGGATGTAGGGGAAAAAGAAGTCCAGCTTGAGGATGGGACCCGTCTGAAGTATACCAAGCTTATCTATGCACTGGGGGCAGAATGTTTTATTCCTCCCATACCAGGCAGTGAGCAGGAATCCGTGGTAGCAGTGCGCAGGCTTGAAGATACCCGGAAGATTGCGGATATGCTGCCGGAAGTAAAAAATGTAGTGGTAATAGGCGGAGGGGTGCTTGGCCTGGAAGCTGCCTGGGAGATGAAAAAGGCGAAATGCAATGTAACAGTTTTGGAGATTGCGCCAGTTCTGATGGGACGCCAGCTGGATCTTCCGGCAGGAGAGCTGTTGAAATCAATCAGCCAGGAGTGCGGCGTGGCAATACGTACTGGCGTTCAGGTTGAAGGGATTCTGGGAGATGGGCGCGCTACAGCAGTAAAGCTGAAAGATGGCGAAGAAATTCCTGCTGAACTTGTGATTATTTCCAGCGGAGTCAGGGCCAATACTAAGTTGGCCGAAGAAATGGGACTTGAAGTAGACAGGGGAATTCTAGTAAATGAAAAAATGGAGACAAACCAGAAGGATATTTATGCATGTGGGGACTGTGCCCAGTTTAACGGTGTAAATTATGCTATCTGGCCTGAGGCCGTAGAGCAGGGAAAGACAGCCGGCGCCAATGCTGCCGGTGAAGGCCGCGAATATACGCAGGTATTGGCTGCCCTTACCTTCCATGGGATGAATACAGCGCTTTATGCAGTTGGAGATGCAGGAAAGAACCCAAATCTAGTGTACAAAACAGTAGAATTTAAAGATATGGGAAGGAAGCAGTATAAGAAATACTATTTCTTGAATAATCGTCTTTGCGGGGTTATTCTGATTGGAGATGTCTCTGAGATGGCCAGGTTGTCTGAGGCAGTACAGAATAAAACCCCATATAAAGAAATTCTTGGAATCTAACAGTATGTGGGGAATACATTGATGCTGAGAAGGAAGATACAAAATCAGATGTCAGAATCAATGATACTGGCTGTATTTTTAACTCTGGCCGGGGGATTTCAGGATGCATATTCTTACAATTGCCGTGGGAAGGTTTTTGCCAATGCCCAGACAGGGAATATCGTCCTGCTTGGCCAGAACCTGGCCCAGGGAGCATGGGGAAAGGCTGTGCACTATTTGATGCCGCTGCTTGCCTTTGTGGCAGGCGTCTATGTGACAGAGTGGGTTCACCATATTTATAAAGAGTATCAGAAAATCCACTGGAGGCAGATTGTCCTAGCTGTGGAAACAGTACTTTTAATTATTGTCGGACTGCTGCCGCATTCTATGGATGTGGCAGCCAATGTACTGATGTCTTTTGCCTGTGCGATGCAGGTAAACAGCTTCCGTAAATTTAAAGGCATACCCTGTGCAACCACAATGTGTATAGGGAATATGAGAAGCGCTACGGAGATGCTGTGTAAGTATCATATCACAAAAGATAAAGTGCTAAAGAAAAAAAGTATTCACTATTATTTGGTGATTCTGGTATTTGCCTCAGGGGCGGCTGCGGGAGCTATGTTCAGCCTATACATAGGGTTGCGGGCCATATGGATTGCGGCGGTCCTTTTATTAATTGGATTTGTCCTGATGTTTATCAGGGAGGAGCTTGAGGCAGACAGGTAGGGAAACAGGGAAGATACACAAGGTAAGAATATTGCATAAGAGCCTGACGGGGCGGAGAGTGAAGTACATAAAAAACCCCGTATTTATACAACCAGTTTTGCACATATCTATCCCCTATACATCCAGTAAGCTGAGAGGAAAAGCCGTACCAAAGAAGAGGCTGATGCAATAATCTGCTGGCTGAATGTAGTAGAAATATATTGCAGATAATTTTTGTCAAAGGTATACCCAAAGGGCAGCATATGGCGGTGCCTTTTGGGTATACAAATTAAAGTAACTTAATTTTATAAGTTTTGAGCCAGTAGTTGACCTGCAGCATATAGGCAAGCATCTGTGGGCCGGCCATCAGCTGCCCATACCAGGGTTTGCCGTAGTCTGTCGGACTGTCAAGGAAGGCGTGCACTTTTTTAATATCCAAAAAACTACGTATGGGGGCAGAAGGATCTGACAGTACTTCTTTTAGCTGGTTCCCAAGCAGCTTCTCATACTGTGGGTCATATGTCTTGGGATAAGGACTTTTTTTGCGCCATAGGATGTCTTTTGGAAGAAGGCTTTCACCTGCATATCTCAGGAGGCCTTTTACAATACCGTCCGGGCATTTCATATGCCAGGGAACATTAAAAATATATTCAACTATCCTGTGGTCGGCAAAGGGTACCCTTGCTTCCAGGCCTGCGTACATACTTGTGCGGTCCATCCGATCCAATAAAGTTACCATAAACCAACGGAGATTCAGATAGGCGATTTGTCGTCTCCTTTTTTCACGGGGACAGTCTTCCGGGAGGCTGGGAGTCTCCTGGATTGTTCTTTCGTAGGCTGCGCGGGCATATTCTTCCATCTGAAGCTCATGGATGAATGCGTCGTCCAAAAGAACCTGGCGGGGTTCCATTACAGGTGACCAGGGAAATGCAGGGGTGTCAAATGCCTCCTGGCTGTGGAACCAGGGATATCCCCCGAAAATTTCATCAGCACACTCGCCTGTCAGTGTGACCTTATTATAATCGCTGACTTTAGAGCAAAAATACAGCATAGAAGATTCCACGTCTGCCATACAGGGCAGATCTCTGGCATCTACAGCTTTGTATAAGCAGTCCAGCTGATCCTGGTTTGTACATTCCAAAAAACGGTGGTTTGTATTACAGTAAGCGGCCATCTGCTCCACATATGGTCTGTCCTGGCTGGGTTGGAAAGAGTTTGACTGAAAATATTTATTGTTATCTTGAAAATCAAAGGAGAATGTATTCAATATTTTCCCTTCTTTTTTCAATTCTTTTGCACATATAGCGGTCACCAGGCTGCTGTCTACCCCACCTGACAGAAAGGTGCTGATAGGGATATCAGAGAGCATTTGTTTTTTCACCGAATCTTCTAAAAGCCAGGCGGTCTTGTCTATAGTTTCTTCCATAGAATCCTCATGGGGATGGCTTTGGAGCTTCCAGTATGCCTCCTCCGTGCATGAGGTCTGGTCAAAGGTTATGCGGTGTCCGGGCAGCACTTCAAGAATATTCTTAAAGACTCCCTTTCCGTAGGTCTTGGCCGGCCCCAATGCAAAGACTTCACGGAGTCCTCCTATATCCAGTTCAGGCGAGACGCCGGGGTAGGCGAAAAGACCTTTGATTTCTGACGAAAATACCAGAGTCTTATCTATCATTGTATAAAAGAGTGGCTTTACACCCAGGCGGTCGCGGAAGAGCAGCAGTTCTAAAGAGGCTGAATCCCAAAGGGCAATAGCGAAAATACCATTTAATTTCTGGATGTAATCCTTTCCGTGCCGCATGTAGCCTTCCAGAATGACTTCTGTATCACTGGCGGTCTGAAACAGGGCGCCTTCTGACATCAATTCGGCCTTTAACTCTTTCATATTGTATATTTCGCCGTTAAAGACAATGGCACACTCCCGGTCCCCTTTTTGCTTTACTATAGGCTGCTGTCCGGTAATAAGATCAATAATCTCAAGCCTGACATGGGCAAGGCCGCACAACGGACTTAGGTATGTTCCTTCATCATCCGGCCCCCTGCGTTTTTGGGCGCGGTTCATATTTTCTAACACATGCAGCCAGTGTGCCCTGTCGGCCGTATAATCTCTGTAAGGGTTAAAGAAACCTGCGATTCCACACATAGTTAACACTCCTTTAATATTTAATTTCACGGGTTGTTGTCAGTCCACCTAAAGGTAAGGGGGTATTGGTTTAGGACTGCAGGTTAACATATAACAGGCTGAAGCTGTCTGCCTGCTAAGGCAGCTTCTATGGAAGGAACCAGAAGTTCTGTGTGGGCAACCATAGAATTAGGTTTTTTAGATGGATTATCCTGCCCAAAGGGGATGAAATATATATTTTTGGCGTTAAGAAGAAGTCCGATATTTTTCATATTCATACCCAGTGCATCATTGGTGGAAACAGAAATCAAAAGCGGCTTGTTGTTTCTAAGGTGTGCTTTCGCAGCCATCAGTGCAGGGGTATCTGTTATGCCATTGGCAAGTTTAGCTATTGTGTTGCCTGTGCATGGGAATAAAACAAGGATATCCAGCAGACTGCCCGGTCCAATAGGCTCGGCCTCGGAGATTGTGGTCATAGGACGTATCCCTGTGATTTTCTCTGCTTTTGCAATAAAGTCTGCAGCCTTACCAAAACGGCTGTCTATAGTCTGTGCGGCGTCTGAAAAGACAGTCTGTACAACAGCGCCTTCCTCTGCCAGTTTCTGAAGTTCCGTGAAAACTTTTTCAAACGTACAGAAGGAGCCTGTAAAAGCTACTCCAATATTTTTACCTTTTAAAGACATGATAATCACTCCTTTGGTTATGAGGGGTTGGATAACAGGTAACATAGTTCATGAGATTAGTGAATGGGGTCATTGTCTGCCGAAAGCTGCGGCAGACTCAATCACTTTTCTAATTGCCTCTGCAGAGGAAGCAGGTGCATATTTCCCAGGAAGGCCGGGGCAGAGTACCGCGTTAATTCCAAACTCTTGGGCGGCCTGGAAATCTATGCCTCCCGGTGAGGAAGCAATGTCTATAATTGTCACGGTGTCTTTCATCTGGCGTAAAATATGAGAGGGTAAAACTGGGGCCGGTACTGTGTTAAAGATAAAATCAAAAGTTCCGGCATGCTGCCTAAACTCTCTCAGGTTTCCCGTCCGATCAGCAATGATGGAGGCCCGGGTCCTTTCCTCAACTGAGTCAGACGCAGCATAAACTTGGCAGAACATACCTTTTAGATATTGAAGAAGCGTGCTCCCGCATTTGCCGCAGCCTAGCACAGCACAGTGGCTTTTGTGGAGGTTTCTCGGACTTCTTAGGATGGCTTCACATATGGCGCCTTCCGCTGTGGCGATACTGTTATAATAGGCCAGAGGTAAGTCTTCCATAAGGTCATATACGCGGACTCCCCGCTCTTTTGCCTTTGCCTGTAAATCTTCTGGTATACAGCCGGCAAAGAAATATTGTCCTGGGGTAAGGAGGTCAACTAGAACATCTGGGGAAATATTCTCATGTATTGTAGTGATATTTACAGCAGAGCCGCCAGCCTTGCAAAAGGGGACGGGGCAGATAACACACGGGGCAGAGTTAAGAGCTTCTTCCAGCGAATCTGCGGCATTGACCACCGAGGCATCAGAGCAGTGACATTCTTTTGGCGCAGAGCACAGTGCATAATGGCAGACATGGTTTTGGTGGTGGGCCAGTTCCTCAGCCAGATATACCTGGCGCATATCTCCCCCGACTACTGTAAAATCATATAGTGTATCTTCCATTTAAGAACTCCAGAAGTAAACAATTTTATTTATTATATGCGGGCAGAAAAATGTGTGTTATTTTTATTTAGCTAATGGAAAATCTCTAAAGGTTCGGCTATAATAGAAAATATATAGAAGAAAAGTAAAAGAGAGGTATACGAATGAAGCAGGATATGATTGTCATTTTGGACATGGGAGGCACGAATAATACAGTGCTTGCACGTCAAATCCGCAGCCTTGGGGTATATAGTGAAATTCATCCCCATGATATAACTGTGGATGAGATCCATGCACTGGAAAATGTAAAAGGAATTATTTTAAATGGAGGAGAAAACCGTATTGTAGACGGGCAGGCTGTGGATGTGCGGGCGGAACTTTATGAGTCTGGTTATCCCATGATTTCAGTGGACCATCCTACATCCAGATGTGAAAAACAATATGAGAACCTGCCGGACGATGAGAGGCTGAAAGAATTTGTATTTGGGCAGTGCGGGGCAGAACCAAATTGGAACATGAAGAATTTTGTGGAAGACCAGGCAGAATTAATCAGGCGCCAGGTGGGGGGCCGCAAAGTACTGCTGGCACTTTCAGGGGGCGTGGACTCATCAGTCGTAGCGGCCCTGCTGTTAAAAGCAATTGGGCAGCAGCTGGTATGTGTCCATGTAAACCATGGCCTGATGCGCAAAAATGAGTCTGAGAGTGTTGTAGAAGTTTTTAAAAATCAGCTGCATGCTAATTTAGTATATGTGGACGCCACTGAGAGATTTCTAGGTAAACTGGCAGGAGTTGCAGACCCTGAGGAGAAGCGTAAAATAATAGGCGGGGAGTTTATACGTGTATTTGAGGAAGAGGCTAGAAAACTGGATGGCATAGATTTTCTGGGCCAGGGAACTATTTACCCAGATATTATTGAGAGTGGGACAAAGACGGCGAAAATGGTAAAGTCCCATCATAATGTTGGAGGCCTGCCGGAAGATCTGCAATTTGAGCTGGTGGAACCCTTAAAGCAGCTTTTTAAAGATGAGGTTCGCGCATGTGGAATCGAGCTTGGCCTGCCGGCACATATGGTATACCGCCAGCCATTCCCTGGGCCTGGATTAGGAGTCCGCTGCCTTGGCGCCATTACAAGAGACAGGCTTGAGGCAGTACGGGAGTCAGATGCAATTTTGAGGGAAGAATTTGAAAAAGCAGGACTTGATAAGAAGGTATGGCAATACTTTACAGTAGTGCCAGATTTTAAATCTGTGGGTATGAAAAACCATGAAAGATGTTTCGAGTATATGGTGATTGTGAGGGCCATCAATACCATTGATGCTATGACGGCAGATGTGGAGAAGGTAGATTGGGAAGTGCTTGATAAAATAACAAAGAGGATACTGGAGGAAGTGGGGAATGTGAATAGAGTGTGCTATGATATGTCTCCTAAGCCACCGGCGACGATTGAGTTTGAATAATTAAAAATTTCTGGAAAGCCTTATAAACAGGGCGTTTCCGGGCAGATAAAGTTCTATTTGATAACAAAATGATAACACTGGATATTTTGGCATTATTTATCAGGTATCCTGTGGTTATCGAGTAATATGTGTGAAACCGACAAAAAAGGTCTTACTGAATTGAGTGAAATCAATTTGGTAAGGCCTTTTTTCGTCGGCTTTTATTTTGCGTTTTTTGGATAGTTGTAACGCCACTGATCATATTCTTCCTGAGTGATCTCGCCGGATTTGAGTTTTTCTGCCTGTTCCTGCCACGCATGGAACATATCGAACATGGAAAGGTAGGTGGTTCCCTTGGCCTTGTCCAGCCGGAGACAAAGTTCTCCGTCAATCTCATCAATGTGAAGCCCGTAAAGGTCTTCTAAGGTAAATAAGGTATGCATCAGTCCAACGTAACTGTCAATATCCGGGACAGCAAGAGCATGAGGGGATACTTCAAAAATATCAGCCAATGCGTTCAGATATTTTTCTTTTGGACTGCGTGCCCCTTTTTCATACTGTGCAATGCGGACATCAGCCTGTGAATCACTGAATCCCAGCTGTTGACCCAAATATTTCTGCGTGAAACCACGCAGAAGTCTGAAATGGTGGATTCTTTCGCCTATTGCCATATGTTTATATCTCCTGTCTTTTTCTTGATAGGTTGAGTATAGCATATCCAAATGGTAGAGACAAGAAAATCCATACAAAAAAGTATGGGTAAATGTATTGAAAGCACTTGACCCATACAGAATAGTATAGTATAATTCAACCAATACAAAATAGTATAGTAAAAAGAAAGGAGAAATTTTCTATGAGTAAAATGTTTATGAATGTGAAAGAGGTCATGGAAGTCCTGGAAGTATCGGAGTCCTATGCATACAAGCTGATGAAAAGGCTAAACAGGGAATTGCAGGCAATGGGATGTCAGACAATCGCAGGAAAAGTTGACCGGAAGTATTTTTATGAGCAGTTCTATGGAACAAGATCGAATGATGGGAGGAATTAGGAATGGCAATTTACAAGAATGACAATGGCACCTGGTATGTAATGATTCGTTATCAGGACTGGACAGGTGCAAGAAAACAGAAATGCAAACGAGGATTTTCTACAAGAAAAGAAGCTGCGGACTGGGAATTACAATTCAAATTACAGAAGAAAGCAAGCGTGGATATGACAATGGAAAGCTTTTGCACTATGTATGAAGAAGATGTCAGACCTTCTTTGAAGCAGAGTACCTGGCTTACAAAAGAAAATATTATTCAGAAAAAGATTCTTCCGTATCTTGGAAAACGTAAAGTATCGGAAATTACAGCTAAAGATGTGATGGACTGGCATAACCAGATGAGAAAACTGAAAACGAAAACAGGAAAACCGCTTTCGCCAACGTATCTGAAAACGATACATGGACAATTAAGCACTATTTTTAATCATGCAGTGAAATATTACGATCTTAGCATTAATCCGGCAAGAAAAGCTGGGGCACTGGGAGAAGAAGAAGGCAAGGAAATGTTGTTCTGGACAAAAGAGGAGTATAAGCGATTTGCAGAAGAAATGATGGACAAACCTCTTTCCTACTATGCTTTTCAACTGCTTTACTGGTGTGGAATTCGTTCGGGCGAGCTGCTTGCTTTAACACCAGCAGATTTTAATTTCAAAAAGAAAACGCTTCGGATCAATAAGTCCTATCAGCGTTTGAAAGGAGAAGATGTAATCAGTACGCCAAAGACAAAGAACAGTGTACGGACAGTCATAATGCCACAGTTTCTGTGTGATGAAATGCAGGACTGCCTGAAATTATATTACAGTTTAAAGCCTGACGACCGCATTTTTCCGGTAACAAAATATTATCTGAATCATGAGATGGAAAGAGGCTGTAAAGCGAGTGGGGTAAAGAAAATCAGAGTTCATGATCTCAGGCATAGTCATGTATCCCTGTTGATCAATATGGGGTATACCGCACTAGCAATCGGAAAAAGGGTTGGACATTCAGCAGAAAAGATTACTTACCGGTATGCACATCTGTTTCCGTCGGTACAGCAGGACATGGCAGAGCAGCTGGATGCGGAAAATATGGATGAAGAATTAAATGAAGTAGAAGGAGGACTTGCAAATGTCGGCTAAATGTCTGGATCAGCAGGGACGTTGGAGAAATAAAGTTGTAGCATTTCGGATGTCACCGGAAGAAGATGAACTTCTGGAGACGGCAGTACGGCTATCGGGATTAACCAAACAAGAATATATTATCCGAAGATTGCAGGAAAAAGAAGTTGTGGTTACAGGAAATCCCAGGGTGTATAAAGCTTTGAAGAAGGAACTTGAAAAGGTACTGGGTGAGCTGAAACGTCTGAAAAAGGGAGAAGATGTGCCGGAGGATTTATTGGAAGTGATTCGGCTTATCACAATAACAATGGCTGGAATGAAAGCGGAATAAAAGAGCCTTTAAGTGAACTATAGTCAAGTAAGTAGACACGGTTTTGCATAATTTTTTTTCATTAGGGG
>ERZ652168.37-NODE-37-length-66868-cov-20.7884_pt1 | contig 66868 bp, 65 predicted proteins | sample MGYA00514763_ERZ652168 | MGnify/ENA metagenome assembly ERZ652168
CAGATGTGTATAAGAGACAGGGCCATACAAATATAATTTCAGGGTATGTTTTAGCAAGTAAATTTTGGCATGCCGAAAATTTACTTGTGGTGTTTCCAAGGACTGTGAAAAAAATATCAGAATCTGTATTTATGAATTGAAATTTTGTATTAAGTATTATATACTAGAATAGGCAGAAATTTTGGTTTTATTTTAAACAAATTTTATAATATGGAGGGCTAGGATATGAGCTACAACGCTACAGAAAACCCGGCGAGCAGAAGAATTGCCATGCTGCTTGATGAGGGGAGCTTTGTTGAGATCGGCGGTGCTGTTACAGCCAGGAACACAGATTTCAACCTGCAGAAAAAAGACACTCCGGCAGATGGTGTCATCACTGGTTACGGGGTGATTGATGGCAATCTTGTGTATGTGTACAGCCAGGATGCTACTGTATTGAAGGGGGCAGTGGGCGAGATGCACGCAAAGAAGATTGCAAATATTTATGATATGGCAATGAAAATGGGGGCTCCAGTCATCGGTATGGTAGACTGTGCCGGTTTAAGGCTACAGGAGGCTACGGATGCGCTGGAGGCTTTTGGAAGCCTGTATTTTAAGCAGTCTATGGCTTCCGGCGTGATTCCGCAGATCACTGCTGTATTCGGAATGTGCGGCGGCGGCCTTGCTGTTGTTCCCGGATTGACAGATTTTACTTTTATGGAAAGCAGCCAGGGCAGATTATTTGTAAATTCTCCCAATGCACTGGAGGGAAATGAGATGTCCAAATGTGACACAGCCACCCCAGAATACCAGAGCAAGACAGCAGGCTTAGTGGATGGCATCGGTGAGGAGGCAGAGATTCTCGGGCAGATCCGTACTTTGGCCTGCATGATTCCTGCAAATAATGAGGACGACCTCTCCTACACAGAATGTACAGATGACCTGAACCGCGCCTGTGCAGATATTGCCAATGCATCAGAAGATACAGGCATTGCCCTTGCAGCAATTTCTGACAACCATGTTTTCTTTGAGACAAAGAAGGAATATGCAAAAGACATGGTGACAGGGTTCATCCGTTTAAACGGCATGACTGTGGGCGCCGTTGCCAACCGCTCTAAAGTATACGGCGAGGATGGCAGCGCCGCAGAGGAGTTTGACAACGCCCTGACAGTGGACGGATGTAAGAAAGCGATTGACTTTGTGAATTTCTGCGATGCGTTCTCAATCCCAGTCCTGACGCTTACAAATATTTCAGGATTTGCCGCTACCGTGGAGTCTGAAAAGAACATGGCGAGAGCCGTTGCGAGACTCACATATACATTTGCCAATGCCACGGTTCCCAAGGTAAATGTGATTGTAGGAAAGGCATTTGGAAGCGCTTATGTAGCCATGAACAGCAAATCTATCGGTGCGGATATGGTCTATGCATGGCCTTCATCTGAGATCGGCATGATGGATTCTGGCCTGGCCGCGAAGATCATGTATGAAGATGCGGATGCTGAGACGCTGAAAGAAAAGGCGGCTGAATATAAAGAGCTGCAGTCCAGTCCACTTTCTGCTGCAAGAAGGGGATATGTAGATGCAATCATTGAACCGGCAGATACGAGGAAGTATGTAATTGGAGCATTTGAGATGCTGTTCACAAAGAGAGAGGATCGTCCGGACAAAAAACACGGTACGGTTTAGTGAGGTGAGGCGAAGTGAAGAAAAAAATCAGTTTAACAGGGCTTGTTTTACTCCTCATCCTCAGCTTTACAGGATGTGGGAGCAAAGCAGCCGACACAGCACAATATGATCAGGACATGATGCAGCAGTATGCTGACACAGTCATCCAGAGTTTTAATAACATGGCTGAAAGTGATTTTGAAGGGTTTTCTGAGATGTCTGACCTTGAGCTGAACCTGACATTGCTGCAGTCAGGGCTGCCCATTGAGTCAGACGACTTCCTGGCAATGATAGAAGCATGGAAGGCCGGAATCAAAGAATGCGGCGGACTTATAGATATGGGAGAATACCGGCTGGAGACTTCAAACAGCGGGGCAACGCTTAGTGCAGAGGCAGACTTTGAGAATAGGGATGGAGAACTTTCTTTTGCTTTTGACGAGAAGATGAACCTGGAAAGCCTGACGGTGAATGCCAATTATACAACAGGCGAGATTCTGGAGAAGGCGGGACTTAATACAATACTGGGAATGGGAACAGTATTTGTTGTATTGATTTTCATCTCATTCATTATTTCTTTATTTAAGTTTATCCCTGCAATTGAAAAGAAATTCAGTAAAAAGGCAGAGGCCGTAAATACAGAGCCGGCTCCTGCTAAAGCGGCAGAGCCTGCAGCGGAGGCTGTACAGGCATCAGACGACGGCGGAGAGCTTGCGGCAGTAATTGCAGCGGCAATTGCTGCATCCGAAGGTACTTCCACAGATGGGTTTGTGGTCCGTTCCATAAAGAGAAGAAAATCAAATAAATGGAGTTAATCAGGAGGAGATTAAGAGATGAAAAATTATACAATTACAGTAAACGGAAATGTGTATGATGTAACAGTGGAAGAAAATGGGGCAGGAGCGGCTCCCGCACCAGTGGCTGCACCCAGGCCGATGCCGGCTGCAGCGCCGAAGGCAGCACCAGCGGCACCAGCGGCTGCTAAGTCTGGTTCAGCAGGAAGTATTCAGGTAAAAGCAGGGGCAGCCGGAAAAGTATTTAAAATTGAAGCAAATGTAGGACAGAGTGTACAGCCTGGTGATGCAGTTGTCATCATTGAGGCAATGAAGATGGAAATACCTGTAGTAGCCCCAGAGGCAGGAACAGTTGCCAGCATTGATGTAGCAGTAGGAGATGCGGTGGAAGCAGGAGCAGTGTTAGCTACATTAAACTAGTTCACCAGGAGGTTTGACAAATGGAATATATTTCAAATACGCTGGGAAACCTCGTGCAGCAGACCGCATTTATGAATCTGACCATAGGAAACCTGGTCATGATTGCTGTTGCATGTGTGTTCCTCTATTTAGCAATTAGGCACGGCTTTGAGCCGCTGCTGCTTGTTCCTATAGCCTTCGGTATGTTGCTGGTCAATATCTATCCAGATATTATGCTTCATGCAGAAGATGCTGCCAATGGAACAGGAGGACTTCTCTATTATTTTTATATGCTTGACGAATGGTCAATTCTGCCATCTTTGATTTTCCTTGGTGTAGGGGCGATGACAGACTTCGGTCCATTGATTGCCAACCCGAAGAGTTTCCTTCTCGGTGCGGCGGCACAGTTTGGCATTTTTGCAGCCTACCTCGGCGCTATGGCTATGGGATTTTCAGACAAGGCTGCGGCAGCTATTTCTATCATTGGCGGCGCAGACGGCCCTACATCTATTTTCCTTGCAGGGAAGCTGCAGCAGACTGCCATACTGGGACCCATTGCGGTGGCGGCATATTCATATATGTCCCTGGTTCCGATTATACAGCCGCCGATTATGAAGCTCCTTACAACGAAAAAAGAGCGCCAAGTCAAGATGGATCAGTTGAGGCCAGTTTCAAAGCTGGAGAGAATTCTTTTCCCGATTATTGTTACCATCGTGGTTTGTGTGATTCTTCCTACAACAGCTCCATTGGTAGGTATGCTGATGCTTGGCAACTTGTTCAAGGAATCTGGTGTGGTCAGACAGCTTACAGACACTGCAGCAAATGCCCTGATGTACATCGTTGTAATCCTGCTCGGCACATCAGTAGGGGCTACCACAAGTGCAGAGGCATTCCTGAATATGGATACCATCAAAATCGTAATTCTCGGTTTGATTGCATTTGCATTTGGTACTGCTGCAGGTGTACTTTTCGGTAAAATCATGTGTAAATTATCCGGCGGAAAGGTAAATCCGCTGATTGGTTCCGCAGGTGTTTCCGCGGTCCCCATGGCGGCCAGAGTTTCACAGAAGGTCGGGGCAGAGGCAGATCCAACAAACTTCCTGCTGATGCATGCGATGGGGCCAAATGTGGCAGGTGTTATCGGTACTGCCGTGGCAGCCGGGACATTTATGGCTATTTTTGGGGTTAAATAATAATGGAGGACAAATAAATGGCAGAGATAGAAAAGAAACCAGTTAAAATAACAGAGACAATACTGCGTGACGCGCATCAGTCCCTGATTGCCACGAGAATGACAACAGAGCAGATGCTGCCTATCGTAGATAAAATGGACAAAGTAGGGTACCATGCTGTAGAGTGCTGGGGCGGCGCTACATTCGATGCCTCCCTGAGGTTCCTCCATGAGGATCCATGGGACAGACTCCGTAAATTCCGGGATGGTTTTAAGAATACTAAGCTGCAGATGCTGTTCAGAGGGCAGAATATTCTTGGGTACCGTCCTTATGCAGATGATGTGGTAGAATATTTTGTGCAGAAATCAGCCGCTAATGGCATAGACATTATCCGTATCTTTGACTGTATGAATGATATCCGAAATCTGCAGACAGCAGTTACGGCGGCAAACAAGGAGAAGGCGCACGCACAGGTGGCTATGTCCTATACTCTGGGAGATGCCTATACAATGGAATACTGGGTGGATCTGGCAAAGAGAATCGAGGACATGGGCGCAAATTCTATCTGTGTAAAAGATATGGCAGGACTGCTCTGCCCATACCAGGCCACAGATCTTGTGACAGCGCTGAAAGAAGCTGTCAGCATCCCCATCGAGATGCATACCCACTATACTTCCGGCGTAGGTTCTATGACATATCTGAAGTCAGTGGAGGCTGGCGCAGATATCATTGATACTGCTATGTCACCTTTTGCCCTCGGCACTTCACAGCCAGCCACAGAAGTTATGGTTGAGACGTTCAAGGGGACGCCCTATGATACAGGGCTGGATCAGAACCTGCTGGCTGAGATTGCAGACTATTTCAGGCCAATCAGAGACGAGGCCCTTGAGAGCGGACTGCTCAACCCGAAGAATATGGGCGTAAATATCAAGACTCTTCTCTATCAGGTTCCGGGAGGTATGCTTTCCAACTTGACTTCACAGCTCAAAGAGCAGGGGGCAGAGGATAAGTTTTATGATGTACTTGAGGAAGTACCGCGGGTGCGTAAGGATTTAGGCGAGCCGCCGCTTGTTACTCCATCTTCTCAGATCGTGGGGACACAGGCTGTATTTAATGTCCTGATGGGAGAACGCTACAAAATGGCTACCAAGGAGACAAAGGATGTGTTAGCTGGAAAATACGGGGCAACAGCAAAGCCGTTTAACCCAGAGGTGCAGAAGAAGGTTATTGGGGACACAGAGGTCATTACATGCCGCCCGGCAGATTTAATCCCCAATGAGCTGGATACTCTGCGCAAAGAATGTGAGCAGTGGATACAGCAGGATGAGGATGTGCTGACATATGCGCTGTTCCCCCAGGTTGCGACAGATTACTTTAAGTACAGGGAAGCACAGCAGACAAAAGTGGATGCAAAAGTAGCGGACACTGAAAACGGGTCATATCCGGTATAAACTGCAAGTAGTTTAAAAGAAATATATAAATATAAAAGCAAAGGGCATCGCAAAGCCATCAGATAAGATGACGGAGCGGCGCCCTTATTCCCGCGGGCAACGAGCCAAGCGGACATGTTTACATGTCCATTTGGCGACTGCCGCGAAGGTCAAAGACCCCGATGCATGCATCGGGGTCTTTGACTTTGTCTGAGAATTTCCCTACCTAATATGAGGAAATAGTGATATAATAAGTCAGAAGAATGTAAAGGAGGTTTTTTCATGAAAGTATCAGAAAGAGTTGACAGACTCCGCCAGCTGATGGAAGAAAAGGGCATAGATGTGTATGTTGTGCCTACTGCTGATTTCCATCAGAGTGAATATGTTGGGGAACATTTCAAGGCCAGGGCGTTTATGACAGGATTTACAGGGTCAGCAGGGACGGCTGTATTTACGAAGGATGAAGCGGGCATGTGGACAGATGGCCGGTATTTTATCCAGGCAGCACAGCAGATGGATGGTTCCGGCGTGATGCTGCGCAGGATGGGAGAGCCTGGGGTTCCCAGTGTGGAGGAATATGTAAATATGGTCCTGCCTAATGAAGGAGTCATTGGTTTCGATGGGCGCACCGTGGGTGTGGATGAAGGACAGGCATATGCAGATATTGCGGCGGATAAAAGAGGAACGGTGGTTTATGACTGTGACTTGGTAGATTCTATATGGCAGGACAGGCCGCCCCTGTCAGAAAAACCAGCCTTTTTGCTGGACATTCAATATGCCGGTGAGACCACTGAGTCTAAATTGGGCCGGGTAAGGGAAGTCATGAAGCAGGCGGGGGCATCCAGGCATATAATAACCAGCCTGGATGATACAGGATGGCTGTTAAATGTCAGAGGAGATGATGTAGAGTACTTCCCGCTTCTTTTGTCCTACACGGTTGTCAATATGGATACTGTGGACCTGTATGCAGATGAGAGAAAGTTTAACACTGAAATTCTGGAGGAATTTAAGAAGAACCATGTTTGCATACACCCATACAATGACGTCTACGAGGCTGTAAAAGAATTTTCAGCAGATGATGTTGTTTTAATAGATCCAAGAAGGATGAATTATGCCCTTTATAATAATATTCCTGAGAACGTAAAGACAGTAAAGCAGGAGAACCCTACAGTCCTCATGAAAGCTGTAAAAAATGACGTGGAGATTGAGAATATCAGGAAGGCGCACATCAAAGATGGTGTTGCACATACGAAATTTATGTATTGGCTGAAGAATACAGTGGGGAAAGAAGTCATAACAGAACTCAGCGCCTCGGACAAGCTGGAAGCGCTGAGGGCAGAGCAGGAGAATTTCCTGTGGCCTAGTTTCGAACCCATTTGCGCATACAAAGAGCATGGGGCAATCGTGCATTATACCTCCACGCCGGAGACAAATGTGGAGTTAAAGGAAGGGGCGCTTTTCCTGACAGACACAGGGGGCCATTATTATGAAGGCTCAACAGATATTACAAGGACTGTGGCCCTTGGGGAGATCAGCCAGGAGGAGAAGGACCATTTTACAGCGGTAGCTGTCAGTATGCTGAATCTGGCAGATGTAAGATTCCTGTATGGCTGTACTGGCATGAATCTGGACTATGTGGCCAGGGAGCCATTCTGGAGGCAGAACCTGAACTTTAACCATGGAACCGGACATGGGGTGGGGTATCTCGGCAATATCCACGAACCACCTACAGGTTTCCGCTGGCAGTTCAGGCCCAACGAGATACATCCTTTTGAGGCGAATATGATTATCACAGATGAACCGGGTATTTATATTGAAGGGTCACATGGTATCCGTACAGAAAATGAGCTTCTTGTATGCAAGGGAGAAAAGAATGAGTACGGCCAGTTTATGTATTTTGAGCCAATTACATTTGTGCCTATTGATTTGGATGCCATAAACCCTGACCTGATGACAGAGAAGGAGAAGAAACTGCTCAACGATTACCATAAAAAAGTATATGAGCTGATTGCCCCTCATCTGGCAGAAGAGGAGAAAGAATGGCTTAAGAAGTATACGCAGGCTATATAGCCTAACAAAAAAGGATGGTGCGCTTTAGGCACTATCCTTTTTTATGTGGGAATTTCTAAAGGACAAAAACAGGGCAATATACTCCAATAATCCCCAAGATATGAAATATATCTCTTTTATAAAAAAAGCTGGTATATAATCCTTTCACGAGGAGGTGCTAAAAATGTATATACAAGTTTCTAAGGAAAGTTCATCCAGAAAAAGAACAAAACCTAAAACAAATATCCAGCATCAGGATCCAGGACTACAGGAGGGACTGAGGGAGGCCCCCATAAATCAGGGGATTATCCAATATTTTATAGGGGAATCTTTATGCAAAGGCATCCCTATGCCCTCAGCAAATCCAGATGATCCCTATTTAAGATTGGCAGCATGTATAAATATTCTTATGGAGATAATATCTGAAAAAACCCATGGAATGGCAAAGAGAATAAAAAACCAATTTATTGAAGGGGATGAATTAGTGGAATTAGAAAAAATGATTGCTAAAGAGCTTGGAGAAAAAATAGTATCTTCAACGCTAGTATTAACAGAGGAAGAATACGAAGGTATAATAGGGCCGATGACGTCCATGCTTATGGCTAAAATTACAGAAGTTCCGAAAGTCCTATTGGCACAAGAGGACGGCGCCCATGAAGGGAGTAAGCCTAAAATCTCTGAAATCCTTGCTTTGCAGAATTATTCAGAACAATATGAGCCGGGCCTGCTTGCACAAGCAGGACTCAAAAGGGGCAGAGAAGTAGATTTTGAAAGCGCAGGCAATTGTTTTGACCCATTTGACACTCCAATTATAACAAGGCCAGAGGATATAAGTAATGCCTATGAAGATTGGTTTGGATTGACGAAAGATGGTGGAGAAGTTAAAAAGACTCCTTTCGATAGGAGGCAGAAACGTATTTCTTATGATGAAGCAGCATTTCCTAAGCATGCCTCGGGGAAAAGCAAAAGAGCTAAGGCAATTTTGGATATCTCCAGGACTCCTAAAGCACATATTGAGCTATTGACTAAAATATTTCGAGAGGATTTAGTTAGATTAGAACGTATAGTGTCTGCAGCAGATACGTTAAAATTGCCAGAAGAAGAAAAGAGTGATATTTTCCAGATGACCAACACCTATGTAGTATTTTATGCAAATATGACGCGGCCAGACGTGGTAGATTGTTATTTGGCATTAAAAGAAGTGTTCGATACCGCAAGAGCTACATTTTCAGGGATAGAAATGTTTGCGGATGAAGATGGCCAGGAGGATACAGAAGGATCTTCCGCCCTTGGGTTTGATATGTTGTTGGGCCTGTCGGACTATTAAGCGGTGTCTCTCCACAACTGTGTCAGCCTGAAGTCAAAATCAATACCTTAATGGACAAAGCCCACCCGTCCTAAGGACATGAATTATGGGGTGCCCTTGGGGGCAAGTTAGAACATCCTTGCAAAGAAAATGCCCGTATTGTATAATCAGAATGTTAAATCAGCAAACGGGCAGATCTTATCATAAATGATACTCTAAGAAGAGGAGCTACTGTGGGTGAAAATAAATTGAACGTAAGTGAGAACGGCACCAATGAGCTGCTGTTGAGAATTGAAGAGAAATATAAAAAACTCAGCAAGGGACAGAAAAGGCTTGCTGACTATGTATGTGCGAACTATGACAAGGCTGTATTCCTGACAGCAGCCAGGCTGGGGGAAACAGTGGGGGTCAGTGAATCTACCGTCGTCCGGTTTGCTACTCAGCTCGGGTATACAGGGTATCCTGGCTTTCAGAAAGCACTGGAGGAGCTGGTCAGAAACAGGCTGAATTCTATCCAGAGGATGGAGGTGACCTATGGGAGGATCAGCCAGTCTGAAATACTGGCCACTGTGCTGCAGTCCGATATTGAGAAGATTAAACTGACCTTGGGAAGCATTGACCAAAAGGCCTTTGAGCTTGCTATAGATACAATTTTGAATGCCCGGAAAATATATGTGATCGGAATCAGAAGCTGTGCGCCCCTTGCTTCTTTCCTCACATTTTACCTGAATCTAATATGTGATAATGTGACAGCTGTAAATACAAATAGCTCCAGTGAGATATTTGAACAATTGATCCGTATTAATGCAGAAGATGTGATCATCGGGATCAGCTTTCCCAGATATTCCATGCGTACTTTGAAAGCTCTGGAGTTTGCCAGCAACAGAAAGGCAAAAGTAATTACTCTGACAGACAGCGTGCATTCCCCTATGAATCTGTATTCCTCCTGTAACCTGATCGCCAGGAGCGATATGGCCTCGATTGTAGATTCTCTTGTGGCCCCGCTTAGCGTGGTGAATGCACTGGTTGTGGCCCTCTGTATGAAGAAGCAGAAAGAAGTCATAAGGACTCTTGAGACTTTGGAGGAAATTTGGGGGGAGTACCAAGTATACAGTGGGGACGAACTGAATCATGTAAGTGAGGCAATGCCCATAACATCAGGAAAGGCAGAAGGAGTTAGTGATGAGTAAAGTAGCCATAATAGGCGGCGGCGCCGCAGGGATGATGGCCGGGATTTTTGCAGCCAGAAAGGGCCACGAGGTGCACATATATGAAAAGAACGAAAAACTAGGAAAAAAGCTGTTTATTACCGGGAAGGGGCGATGCAACCTGACAAATGCAGGGGATATGGATACTTTGTTCCTAGCTGTTGCGAGCAATCCTAAGTTTTTGTACAGCGGCTTTTACAGTTTCACAAATGAGCAGGCAATTGCTTTTTTTGAAGAGCTGGGGGTTAAAACAAAAATAGAAAGAGGGAACAGGGTGTTTCCGGCCTCGGATCACTCCTCGGATATTATTTCTGCTATGAAAGCTGAACTGAAAAGGCTGCATGTGGAGGTACATTTACATATGGAGGCCGTTTCAGTTGAGGCAAAGGATGGGGAGTTTTGCTGTATCCGGCTGAAAGACGGGAGAAGGATTAAGGCCCAGGCATGTATTGTGGCCACAGGAGGCATCTCTTATCCTTCCACAGGCTCCACTGGGGATGGCTACCGTTTTGCCCAGTCGTGCGGCCATCATGTGACAGAGCTTCGCCCGTCTCTGGTGCCTATGGAAGTGAAAGAGAAGTTTGTCAAGGAGCTGCAGGGGTTGTCCCTCAAAAATACAAATGTATGTATTTACGATGGCAATAAAAAGATATATGAAGAATTTGGTGAAATGTTGTTTACACATTATGGAGTAAGCGGCCCTGTGATTCTCAGTGCCAGCAGCCAGGTGGGGCCCTTGCTGGAAGAGAGGGAGCTGACTCTGTCCATAGACTTAAAGCCGGCCCTGTCCTTAGATCAGCTTGACCAGAGGATTTTAAGAGAATTTGAGGAGAATAAAAACCGGCAGTTTAAAAATGCCGTGGACAGGCTGTTTCCGGCAAAGCTTAGGCCGGTTATGGTTGAGCGCAGCGGAATCTCGCCGGATAAAAAAGTGAATGAAGTCAGCCGCAAAGAGCGGATTAAGTTTGCTGGGGCCATAAAGAAATTTGATATGACCCTCATTGGACTGAGAGGCTTTCAAGAAGCGATTATTACAAAAGGGGGCGTTAATGTCAGGCAGATAGATCCTGGCACGATGGAGTCAAAACTTGTGAAAGGACTTTATTTTGCGGGGGAGGTGCTGGACTTGGATGCCCTCACCGGAGGTTTTAATTTACAGATTGCATGGTCCACCGCATATTTGGCAGGCAATTCTATTGTTTAGGGAGGAGCTTGCCAATACAAATGAAGGGGATTTTAGAGAATTCTGGAAAGAAGGTATAGCATATGAAATTCAAAGATTTTATAAACAGCAGAAGACTCTCATGGGTTATTACAGGGGCAGGGATGATACTTACATTGATAGTATTTTTCTTTCTGCCCGCCCAAATTCCTATGCATTTTACTGCCAGTGGAATAGCGGACGACTATTCAGGAAGAATACAAATATTTTTGTTTCCCATACTGCAGCTTTTGATTATGCTTCTTACAGGGGGTAAAAAGATAAAATACTGCCTTACGCATTCAAAGATGTTTTTAAGTGACATACAATATAACTGGATTGTAAGCGGCCTCTGCTTATTTATAATTCTAGGAGAGACGTTGGTATTGTCCGTTGTTTTTTAACCCCTGGCCATAGTTAAAAAGCCGCCGGATGGGGCTGGCTAAGTCAAAAAGTGAGAATTATAAGAGAGTTTTCAAATTCAGATAAAAGGAGATAAAAATGGGATATAATGTTGCGATAGATGGGCCGGCAGGCGCCGGAAAGAGTACCATAGCAAAGCTGGTTGCAAAGAAAAAGGGATATATTTATGTGGACACAGGCGCCATGTACCGTGCCATGGCACTTTACTTCCTGGACTGCGGCATTGACCCCAAAGATATAGAAAGGATTGGGGATGCCTGTAAAAAAGCGGATATCAGCATCAAGTATGAGGGAGAGAGCCAGCAGGTGTTTTTAAACGGTGAGAATGTGACTTCCCGGCTCAGAGATGAGGCTGTTGGAAATATGGCTTCAGTCACTTCGGCTATTCCCAGTGTAAGGGAGGCGCTGCTGGAGCTTCAGAGGAATCTGGCACAGACAGAGGATGTAATTATGGATGGCAGGGATATTGGCACACATATCCTTCCCAATGCGGATGTGAAAATTTACCTCACTGCAAGCATTGCCACAAGGGCCAGGAGACGTTATGAAGAGCTGTCAGAAAAAGGGGAGTCCTGCAATTATGAGGCCATAGAGAAAGATATTGAGGCACGTGATATGCGTGATATGACCAGGGATATAGCCCCCCTTAAACAGGCAGAGGACGCACATCTGATAGACAGCTCAGACATGGCCATTGAGGAGGTTGTGGAGGCAATTATCAAGTTTTGTAAATGAGGAGTATAAATTATGCATGTAGTTAGGGCTAAGACAGCTGGTTTTTGTTTTGGAGTCAGGAGGGCGGTAGAAACTGTGTACGGCCAGCTTGGCAGTGGAAAAGAGCAGGGCAGGGAAATCTACACATATGGCCCCATCATCCATAATGAAGAGGTTGTGAAAGATATGGAAAAGCAGGGCGTCCAGGTCTTAAGATCAGAGGAAGAGTTAGAGAGCCTTGCAGGAGGGACTGTGATTATCCGGTCTCATGGCGTACCAGAGCGCATTTATAAGAAAATGGAGGCCAGGGGACTTGAAATTGTTGACGCCACATGCCCTTTTGTCAAAAAGATACACAATATTGTCCGCAGAGAGAGCCAGTCAGGGAAATATATCGTGATTATCGGCGATCCATGCCATCCCGAGGTGGAGGGGATCAGGGGGTGGTCTGCTGACCGGGCGGCAGTAGTCCAAGACGCCGAAGATGCCAAAAGGCTTCCGTTAAATAAGGAGGATGCTGTCTGTATTGTCTCTCAGACGACATTTAATTACAATAAATTTAAAGAATTAGTTGAAATTATTTCTGAAAAGAGTTATGATGTAAGTGTTTTAAATACAATCTGTGGTGCCACAAAAGAGCGTCAGACTGAAGCACAGAGCATTGCAGAAGAGGTGGATGCTATGATAGTGATTGGCGACAAACATAGTTCCAACACCCAGAAGTTATTTGAAATATGCCAGAAAGCATGTAAGGATACGTACTATATACAGACACTTGACGATTTGGATTTGAATCAATTAGGGTCAGTGGAAACAGTAGGTATTACAGCAGGGGCATCCACGCCCAACAATATAATTGAGGAGGTTCAAAATAATGTCAGAATTATCTTTTGAACAAATGTTAGACGAGTCATTCAAAACTATTCATAACGGAGAGGTAGTCGAGGGGACTGTTATTGATGTGAAGCCGGATGAGATTATCCTGAATATTGGATATAAGGCAGACGGAATTGTTACAAAAAGTGAATATTCCAATGACCAGTCTGTAGATTTGACCACTGTTGTTTCCGTGGGCGATCCAATGACTGTGAAGGTTCTGAAAGTAAATGATGGAGAGGGCCAGGTGCTGCTCACATATAAGAGGCTTGCAGCAGAGAAAGGGAATGAAAGACTCAGAGAAGCTTTTGAAAATAAAGAAGTATTAAAGGCTACTGTCACACAGATTCTGGGGGGCGGCTTATGTGCCACAGTTGAAGAGGCTCGTGTATTTATTCCGGCAAGTCTTGTGTCAGACTCCTATGAGAAGGATTTAAGTAAATATGAAGGGCAGGAGATTGAGTTTGTAATCAGCGAGTTCAACCCAAGAAGGAACCGTGTGATCGGCGACAGGAGGCAGCTCCTCGTAGCGGAGAGGGCCGAAAGGCAGAAAGAGTTATTTGCGAAACTGCAGGTTGGGGATACAATTGAAGGCACTGTTAAAAACGTAACAGATTTCGGCGCTTTTGTAGACCTTGGCGGCGTAGACGGACTGCTGCATATATCTGAGATGTCCTGGGGCAGGGTTGAGAACCCGAAGAAGGTATTCCAGGTAGGGGATTCCCTGAAAGTACTTGTGAAGGACATCAATGATACAAAGGTTGCTCTTAGCCTCAAATTCCCTGAGACGAACCCATGGGCACATGCAGCAGAAGATTTTGCTGTGGGCAATGTTATAACAGGAAGAGTCGCACGCATGACAGACTTTGGCGCTTTTGTAGAACTTGCGCCTGGAGTGGATGCACTGCTCCATGTATCCCAGATATCCAAAGCACATGTGGAGAAACCTTCTGATGTCCTCTCAATCGGCCAGGAGATTACAGCTAAGATTGTGGATCTGAACGAGGCAGATAAGAAGATCAGCCTGAGCATGAAAGCGCTGGAGCCGGAAGTACAGGATCAGGCAGATACAGAATAATCGTACTAAATAGGTTTTTAAAGAGAGGTTTTTGATTCTCTGTTATAGAATTTTGAGGCACAGGAATAATATTCCAGTGTCTCTTTTTCTCGTACCGGAAATTTAGTGTCCCAAGGACGGCGTGGCTGTGTTAAATATTCGACAAGATGTACCGATTTATATGCAAGAAAATGTTTATATTTACTAGATTTTGCATACAATTTTTAGTACAATATTAGAGTATGTTTGAGGCTGATACATGTGCCATATATGTCCTGTTTGCCGGCATTTTTCTTGTCTGCATAGAGGCCTGGCAGGCTGGGGCGCTTATTTTGGCGGAAGTAATAATCAAACATATTCTAGTATTGCATAAAGAGAAAGGAAGGTAATTGAGAATGGGGCTTTTGACTTTTAAAGGCGGAATTCATCCCAATGACGGAAAAAGTCTGGCAAAAGACCAGGCCATTACTGCTATACTGCCTGAAGGCAGTCTGGTGTATCCTCTTTCGCAGCATATAGGCGCTCCTGCAAATCCTATGGTAAAAAAGGGCGACCATGTGTTAAAAGGCCAGAAGATTGCTGAGGCGGGAGGCTTTGTGTCAGCTCCTGTTTATGCGTCAGTGTCAGGTACTGTAAAGGGTTTGGAAAAGCATTTTAGCCCTGCGGGGAGCAAGGTAGAATGTATAGTAGTAGAAAATGACGGGGAGTACCAGGAGGTCGCGTATGAACCGGCCAAACCTTTAGAGGAGATGACAGGAGAGGAAATTATAAATAAAATCGGGGAGGCTGGCATCGTAGGTATGGGAGGCGCCGGGTTCCCTACAAAGGTAAAACTCTCTCCTAAAGAGCCAGATAAAATAGAGTATATTATTGCAAACTGTGCGGAATGTGAGCCTTACATAACTGCAGACTACCGCAGGATGCTGGAGAATACGGAAGAACTCGTGAGTGGAATGCGGGTTGTATTATCCTTGTTCAAGAATGCCAAAGGTATCTTTGCAGTGGAGGATAATAAAAAGGATTGCATTGAAAAGCTTAAAGAGGCCGTAAAAGGGGAAACCCGCATGGAGGTTAAAGCGCTTCAGACGAAGTATCCCCAGGGTGCGGAGCGTCAGCTGATCTATGCGGTGACCAGGCGCGCCATACACGCCGCCATGCTGCCGGCTGATGCAGGATGTATTGTGGATAATGTAGAAACCCTGATAGGCATTGACCAGGCGGTGGTCAAGGGAAAGCCTTTGATGGAAAGAGTCGTGACTGTCAGCGGGGATGCTGTAGCAAAGCCTGGAAATTTCCGGGTTCTTTTAGGCACAAGCCACCAGGAGCTTATTCAGGCTGCAGGAGGCTTTAAGACAGAGCCTGAAAAGTTGATTTCGGGCGGTCCCATGATGGGGTTTGCCATGGTGGCCCTGGATGCGCCGGTTACGAAAACCTCTTCCTCCATCCTTGCGTTTAAGGAGGATATAGTGGCAAAGTCAAAACCCACCCCATGTATAAACTGCGGCCGCTGTGTGGAAGTGTGCCCCAGCCGTATTATTCCTTCTAGGCTGGCGGATTATGCAGAAAGACATGACGAAGAGACCTTTACGGCACAAAACGGCCTGGAGTGCGTGGAATGTGGTTCCTGCAGCTATGTCTGTCCTGCAAAGAGGCCGCTCAAGCAGTCCATAGGGTCAATGAGGAAAATCGCCCTGGCAAACAGAAAGAAAAAATAACAAAAGAGGTGAATCAAAAGTGAACGAGAAATTAAACATATCATCCTCACCGCACATACGGGACAAAGTAACCAGCGGCAATATTATGCTGATGGTAACTATTGCACTGCTTCCGGCCACTATTTTTGGGATTTATAATTTCAGGCATGAGAATGCATGGCTATTGGTAGTTGTTACTACTGCCTCTGCGGTGCTGGCTGAGTACATATATGAGAGGCTGATGCATAAAACCGTCACAATCAAGGATTTCAGCGCAGTTGTGACGGGACTTCTGCTTGCGCTGAACCTGCCGCCCACACTGCCTTTGTGGATGGGGGCGCTGGGTTCTGTGTTTGCCATTATTGTTGTAAAGCAGCTTTTCGGCGGACTGGGGCAGAATTTTATGAACCCAGCGCTGGGAGCAAGATGTTTTCTGTTGATTTCCTTCACAGGCCGCATGACATATTTTGTATATGACGGCGTGACAGGAGCCACCCCCCTGGCAGAAATGAGGGCGGGCAATGCCGTAAATACGATGGATATGCTGCTTGGAAATATCCGTGGTACAATCGGGGAGACATCAGTGATTGCGATTATGATAGGCGCTATGTTCCTGCTGCTGATGGGAATAATTGATTTAAGAATCCCAGGTACATATATTGTGACATTTGTTATTTTCATCTCCATTTTTGGCGGCCATGGGTTTGACCCCTATTTTATAACAGCACACTTGTGCGGCGGCGGCCTGATGCTGGGCGCATGGTTTATGGCAACGGATTATGTCACATCGCCAATCACAAAGAGCGGCCAGATTGTTTATGGAATCTGCCTCGGACTTCTGACCGGACTTTTCAGGCTCTTTGGAGGTTCGGCAGAAGGGGTTTCCTATGCGATTATCATCAGTAACCTTTTAGTTCCACTGATTGAGAAGGTTACTCTTCCAAAACCATTTGGTAAAGGAGGAGAGAAATAATGAATAAAATAGCAAAAAACACGTTTATACTTACGGCAATCACTTTAATTGCGGGAGTTTTATTGGGGTTGGTTTATGAGGTGACGAAAAACCCTATAGCTGTGGCCAAAGAAAATACTAAGCAGGAGGCATACAGAACGGTTTTGCCAGATGCGGCATCTTTTGAAAGCTATACGGATTTCGATGGCTCAAAAGCATCCGAAGTGCTGCAAGGCGCCGGATATACAGGTGAAGATATCACGGAGGTGGCCCAGGCGGAGGATAAAAATGGCGAGCTGATCGGATATGTTATTACGGCCACTTCCCATGAGGGATATGCCGGCGACATCCAGATCTCCATAGGGATCTTAAATGACGGGACCGTAAAGGGGATTGATATGCTTTCTATCAACGAGACAGCGGGATTAGGCATGAAAGCAGATGAACCAGAATTTAAAAATCAGTTTAAGGATAAGCAGGTAGAAAAATTCTCCTATACAAAAAGTGGAGAAGAGGGCGATGATAAGATTGACGCACTCAGCGGGGCAACAATCACTACAAGCGCGGTGACAAACGCAGTGGATTCTGCCCTTGTATATTTCCAGAACGTGTTAGGAGGTAGTGTTGATGAATAAGTACGGAGAAAGACTGTTTAACGGCCTGATTAAAGAAAACCCTACTTTTGTACTGATGCTGGGAATGTGCCCTACACTGGCAGTCACCACGTCAGCAGTCAATGGCATAGGCATGGGACTTTCCACCACAGTGGTGCTTGTACTGTCAAATATGCTGATTTCCATGCTCAGGAAGATTATCCCGGATTCAGTCAGAATGCCGGCATTTATTGTAGTAGTGGCATCGTTTGTTACTATCGTGCAGTTTCTGTTGGAAGGTTTTGTCCCAAGCTTATATGCTTCTCTGGGACTGTATATCCCTCTCATTGTGGTAAACTGCATTATTTTGGGAAGGGCAGAGAGCTATGCCTCTAAAAACCCTATACTTCCATCCATGTTTGACGGAATAGGGATGGGACTTGGATTTACGGTGGGACTTACAGCTATCGGCGTGGTCAGAGAATTGATTGGCGCCGGAAAGATATTTGACATACAAGTACTGCCTTCCTCCTATGAGCCTGTGACAATTTTTATACTGGCTCCTGGCGCATTCTTTGTTCTCGCCTGTCTGACTGCCCTGCAGAATAAGGTTAAAAACCGCTTGGCAAGAAAAGGGGATCCGGCGGCAGAGAAAATCGGATGTGGAACGGGATGTGAGTCCTGTGGCCGGAAAGACTCCTGCGGAGGCGGTATTTTTCCAGCAGAAGCAGAGATTATAAAAGCAGAAGCAAAAGAGAAGGAATAGGAGGAGAGCGGGATGAAAGAATTATTTTTAATTGCAGTAGGCTCTGCCTTTGTAAACAACGTCGTGCTGAGCCAGTTCTTGGGAATCTGCCCGTTTCTCGGCGTGTCTAAAAATGTTAAAACGGCCGGGGGCATGGGCGGCGCTGTTGTATTTGTCATTACGATAGCTTCTCTTGTCACAAGCCTGATTTACCAATTTATCCTGGTGCCTGCGGGGTTTGAATATTTACAGACAATTGTATTTATTCTTGTCATTGCTGCCCTTGTACAGTTTGTGGAGATGTTCCTAAAGAAAGCCATGCCTCCTTTGTATAATGCCCTAGGGGTGTATCTGCCGCTGATCACAACAAACTGTGCTGTGCTTGGCGTGGCGCTGACCAATGTCCAGAAGTCTTATAATATTCTGGAGGGTGTGGTAAATGGCATTGCCACAGCATCTGGATTCTTGGTGGCGATTGTCTTGATGGCCGGCATCCGGGAAAAGATCGAGTATAACGATGTGACAGAGTCTTTCAAAGGAACACCTATTGTCCTGGTTACAGCAGGGTTAATGGCAATTGCATTTTTCGGATTTTCAGGATTGATTTAGGAGGAAAGAGACATGAGTATATCAGCAATTTTAATAGCTGCGGCAATCGTCGGCGGAACTGGATTATTCATCGGTATCTTCCTTGGGATATCTGGAAAGAAGTTTGCCGTGGAGGTAGATGAGAGGGAGGAGGCTATCCTTGGCGTCCTTCCGGGAAATAACTGCGGCGGCTGCGGCTACGCAGGATGTTCAGGCCTTGCAGCGGCCATTGTGGAGGGAAGCGCAGAGGTAGGGGCCTGCCCCGTGGGAGGAGGCCCTGTCGCAGCTCAGATCGGTGAGATTATGGGAATTTCGGCTGGGGAGCAAGTACGCCAGACTGCATTTGTGAAGTGTGGTGGGACCTGCGAGAAGGCCCAGGACCAATATGAATATTATGGGATTGAGGATTGCGTTATGGCAAGCATGATGCAGGATGCAGGCCCCAAAGGCTGTTCATATGGGTGCATGGGTTTCGGTACTTGTGTAAAGGCGTGCCCTTTTGACGCAATACATATTTTGGATGGAATCGCCGTTGTGGACAAGGAAAAATGTAAGGCCTGCGGAAAATGTATCGCAGCATGTCCAAAACATTTGATTGAAATGGTGCCATATAACCAGAAAACGTTTGTACAGTGTAATTCCAATGATAAGGGCAAGGCCCTCATGGATGTCTGTCTGGTGGGCTGTATCGGCTGCAGGCTGTGTGAGAAAAACTGCGAGGCGAAGGCTGTGACAGTGACAAACAGCCTGGCACATATTGATGCTTCTAAATGTACGAACTGTGGGATATGTGCAAAGAAGTGCCCGAGGAAGATTATTATACCTAGGGAAATACCAGTAGAATAAAAAAGAATATAGAAAGCAAACCGGGGCAGCCAATAGATTTGTGTCTGCTCCGGTTTATTTCTGTGGGCAAAGGGCCAAGGGGACAGGTTTACATGGCCATTTGGCGGCTGATGCGGGGGTCTGATAAAATACACTGATGGCCCCATAGCTGCCAGTTTGACGTCCTGTTTGCATTGGGGGAATTGGCTTACCCTACATAGTGAAGCTCAAAATCATCTGTAACATAAATAGCCCGCACATGGTCGAGAGATTCTATCAGGCGGCTGCCCTCCTCCAGTCCCAGTGCGAAGCAGGAAGTGCTCAGTGCATCCCCGTCTGTAGAAGAATCTGAGATAATAGTGACCTGTAAGATATTGCTTTCATAAGGGTACCCTGTCTCAGGGTTCAGGATGTGGTGGTAAATTTGCCCGTCCTTTTCAAAATATCTCTCGTAGGTTCCAGAAGATACTACAGACTTGCCGCGGATATCTACATCTGTTATGACCATATTTCTTTCTTCAAAAGGCATTTGGATCCCTATGTGGAAATCTTCTCCGTTCATCTTTCCGCCTATGGCAAGCACATTCCCGCCCAGATTAATCAGGCCGTGGCTGACCCCTTCTTTCTCCAGAAACTCTTTCAGCTTATCGGCAATGTACCCTTTCGCGATTCCGCCAAGGTCAATGGAGGCCTGGGGATCCTTAAGCTGGATTGAATTTCCTTTTACCAGGATATTCTCATATCCTACATGGCTGACCGCCTCAGAGATGGCGCTCTCATCGGGTATATTCCCTGGGTTATGGCTGATATCCCACAATTCTGTCAGGGGTGCGATTGTAATGTCAAAAAGTCCGTCTGTAAGCCTGCTATATTCCAGTGATTTCTCAATCAGCGCCGCTGTTTCCCAGGAGACGGTGACAGGATTCCCGCCTGCTGTATTGATTTTTGCCACATCGCTTGTTTCAACAGTTCTGCTTAGGAGCTGTTCATAATATTCACACAGGTCTTTACACTGGGTCAATAAGGTTTCGTCAGTGGTTCCCCATATTTCGATTGTAACTACTGTGTCAAAATACATACCTGTCATTTTCAAAGGTTCTTCAGATTGAGCAGAAGAGGCGCTGCAGCCGCTGAGTAAGAAAAGCGCAGATAACAGGATATATAAAAGAGTATGTTTCATAATGTAACCCTTTCTTTATGTAATGCCTATATTCAGCCGTATATTTATTGAACGTTAGGAGTTCAACAAATATAATGTTTTGAATTATTATAAACACTTTCAGCCTAAATTACAATCGAACATGTGATTGCATTCTAAAGGCCTGTATGCTATGATAATGGCTGGAGGACTGTATGAGGAAAAATGATTTTGTTTTATTAGGCTTTTTTCTGGCAATTGCGCTGTTGGGAACCGTATATATTTTTATTGCGGGCAAGGAAAGCGGAGGAACTGTAAAGATCAGTGTAGATGGCAGGGCGTGGGGGAATTATGATTTGTCAGCGGACCAGACTGTGGATATAAAAGGGACAAATATATTGGAAATCCGGGATGGCAAGGCATCTATGAAGACGGCTGGCTGCCCTGACCAGATATGTGTCCACCAAAAGCCTATATCCAAAAATGGGGAGAGTATTATCTGCCTCCCAAACCGTGTGGTGGTGACAATAGATAGTGAAAATGAAGCTTCATTGGATGCCGTGAGCGGATAACAGTGGGCGGAATTAAAAAGGAGGGTTCTGTGAAGGGCAGAGCAGCATATTTTGGAGTATTTACGGCACTGGCTCTTATTTTCAGCTATGTGGAGATGCTGATTCCGATTCAGCTCGGGGTGCCGGGCATTAAACTGGGACTTGCCAATTTGCTAGTTGTAATCATGCTTTATAGGTGCGGGGTTAAAGACGCATTTCTTCTCTCGGCAGTCAGGGTTGTGCTGTCCGGTTTTATATTTGGCAGCATGTTCAGCATTCTGTACAGCCTGGCAGGCGGGATTTTAAGCCTGGCAGCTATGGGACTTTTAAGAAAGACAGATTCTTTTAGTGTCATAGGGGTTAGTATGGCAGGCGGAGTTTTTCACAATATGGGACAGCTGCTTATGGCTATGGCGGTCACAAAAACAATAAAGATTGGCTATTATTTTCCCGTGCTTTTAGTTGCAGGGGTGGTGACAGGCATATTAATTGGGGTGGTATCGGCTGAGGTTTTAAAGAGGGTCCAAAACCTTCCGTTAAAAAGTTGAAGGAAAAGGCCCCATGCAGGCAGCGGGGCCTTAGACGCTGGCGGCAGCCATTAATTGGCCATGTGAGCATGTCAGCCTGGCTCGTTGCCGCGGGAATAAAAAGGATTGTGGGGGATAGGTATGATTTCATATGTTCGAGGTGAACTGGCCTATATTGAAAAGGAAAAGGTGATTATAGATGTGGGGGGAGTAGGGTATGGTATTTATATGCCAGGCCAGGCAATGAGCCTTCTTCCCCAGCCGGGAAATGAAGTTAAAATACATACATATTTGAATGTCCGCGAGGACGCCATGCAGCTGTTTGGCTTCCTGACACGGGATGACCTGGAAGTTTTTAAGCTTGTGATAGGGGTCAGTGGGATTGGGCCCAAAGGAGGCCTCAGTATTTTATCCCAGCTTACTCCGGATGAGCTTAGGTTTGCAGTGCTGTCGGGCGATGTGAAAGCTATCAGCGCATCTCCCGGGATTGGTAAGAAAACGGCAGAAAAGCTGATCATTGAACTGAAGGATAAGCTGGATATTGAAGATGCCCTGCACAGGGTATCCGGGGGCGGCGCTGATGAACCGGCCTATGAGCTGTCTGGAAGCGTTCAGTCTGAGGCAGTACAGGCATTGACGGCGCTGGGGTATTCCAGCGCCGACAGCCTGCGGGCCGTAAAGCAGGTAAGCCTTGAGAATCCTACAGTCGAGGATGTATTGAAAGAAGCGCTCAAAAAGATGCTTTAGCAGTATAGAGGGGACATATGGGAAAGCGAATTATAACTACAGAAAATTTAGAAGAAGATGTGAAGATCGAGAGCAGTTTGAGGCCTCAGTTTCTGGAAGATTATATTGGCCAGGAAAAGGCAAAGGAGACACTCCATATATATATCAGGGCTGCGAAAGAGCGGCAGGAAGCCCTGGACCATGTGTTGTTTTACGGCCCTCCTGGACTTGGCAAGACAACCCTGGCTGGGATCATTGCAAATGAGATGGGGGTGAATATAAAGATTACCTCTGGGCCGGCCATAGAAAAACCAGGAGAGATGGCTGCGATTCTGAATAACCTGCAGGAAAATGATGTTTTATTTGTAGATGAAATACACCGCCTCAACCGGCAGGTGGAGGAGGTCCTGTATCCGGCCATGGAGGATTACGCCATTGACATTATGATCGGTAAAGGGGCCACGGCCCGGTCTATACGCCTGGACCTGCCTAAATTTACCCTGGTGGGCGCAACCACCCGCGCAGGGATGCTGACAGCCCCCCTGCGTGACAGATTCGGCGTGGTGAACCATCTGGAGTTTTATACAGAGCATGAATTAAAAACCATTATTCTGCGTTCTGCCGCAGTCCTGGGGGTAGAGATAGACGAAAGAGGAGCCTTAGAGCTTGCAAAGCGTTCCAGGGGTACTCCCAGGCTTGCAAACCGGCTGTTGAAGAGAGTCCGGGACTTTGCACAGGTCAAATATGACGGGGTGATTTCAGAGGCTGTTGCAAATTATGCGCTGGATTTACTGGATGTGGACAGATATGGACTGGACCATATAGACAGAAATATTTTGCTCACAATGATCCAAAAGTTCCAGGGAGGCCCTGTGGGCCTTGATACGCTGGCTGCCTCTGTCTCTGAGGATGCAGGTACACTGGAAGATGTCTATGAGCCATATCTCTTGAAAAGCGGCTTTATCCAGAGAACCCCCAGGGGCCGGATCGCCACAGAGCTTGCCTATGGACATCTGGGAATCCCTAGGGAAATTACTTGAAAAAATAGTTGGTTTTTGATTTCATATAGTTTATAATAACAGGTAAGAAACGCGAGGAGGATGCTATGAGTTCAGCAAAACATTTCACGGAAGTTTTAATCGGAGGAAAAGTCTATACACTGAGCGGATTTGAGGGTGAAGAGTATCTTCAAAAAGTTTCTTCCTATCTGAACCATAAAATTACAGAATGTACCAACAGTGAAGGGTACCGAAAACAGAGTGCCGATACCCGTAATGTGCTCCTTGCCCTGAACATTGCAGACGACTATTTTAAGGCAAAAAAACAGGGTGATTCCCTGGAAAATGATATCGAACTGAAAGATAAAGAGATGTATGATCTGAAGCACGAGCTGATATCTGTGCAGATTAAGCTGGAGAATGCAGAGAAAGAACTGGCGAAGATGAAGGAAGAGAATAACGATCTTCAGATGCAGATTGTAAAACTGGAGACTGAGATGAAGAATCGCAGAAAGTAAGGACGCGCTGCCTGCAGACAGCTTTATAGCATAGAGAGGCCTTATGGCCCCTGTGCTGTAATGTGCTTTATGTGGTGGCAGCCGGGTTGCAGCAGAATAATTTTTCATACAGGATAAGGGGAGGGATAGGCTTGACTGTATTGCAGGCAGCAACATAGGGCCTGCAGATGCGCTTTGGCGCAGGCTTTAAGAGACGTATGGAGGAGCAAGGTTGATTAGGGGTAAGGCAGGAAAAAGAAAAATAGAAATATTGGCGCCGGCGGGTTCATATGAGAGCTTTAAGGCAGCCATTGCAGCAGGGGCGGATGCAGTGTATGCAGGCGGCCCTTATTTTGGTGCGAGGGCCTTTGCAGATAATTTTACAGAAGGTCAGCTCCTGGAGGCAATTGATTATGCCCACCTGCACGGCAGGAGGTTTTATCTGACAGTAAACACACTTTTAAAAGATAGGGAGCTGGATATGCTTTATGGATATCTGGAACCTTTATACCGGCAGGGCCTGGATGCCGCCATTGTGCAGGATATAGGTGTACTTGCCTATATCAGGAAGCATTTCCCAGGACTTTCCCTACATGCCAGTACCCAGATGACAATCACAAATGCAGTAGGAGTTGAGTTTTTGGAGCAGCAGGGCGTCGAGAGGGTGGTGCCGGCCAGAGAGCTTTCCCTGGGGGAGGTCCGTGAGATCTCAGAGAATACAGGACTGGAAGTTGAATGCTTTGTCCATGGGGCGCTTTGCTATTGTTATTCTGGACAGTGTCTGATGAGCAGCTTAATCGGCGGCAGGAGCGGGAACAGAGGCCAGTGTGCCCAGACATGCCGTCTGCCCTTTAAGGCGGGAGGCAGGACATCCTACTTAATGAGCCTGAAGGATATTTGTACGCTGGATATCATACCTGAGATGGCTGAGGCTGGGATTGACTCATTCAAGATTGAGGGACGTATGAAGAAGCCAGAATATGTGGCCCTTGTCACATATATGTACCGGAAATATACAGATCTGTACGTGAATGGAACAAAAGAATCTTTTTATGTAGATAGGCAGGACAGGGAGATGCTGATGGATATTTACAACCGCGGCGGGTTTAGCAGCGGGTACTACCTACAGCATAACGGGCCGGATATGATATCTTTAAAACAGCCAGGACATGCCGGGACGGCCCTTATAAAAGTGCTCTCCCAAAATGGCCGTGAAATGACAGGCATGGCCCTTAAGGAGATTCACAAAGGGGATGTAATAAACCTGGCCCTTCCCGGTTCAAAAGATCAGTCCAGGGACAATTATACTTTTGGAAAGGGCGTGCCGTCAGGCAGCCAGGTGAGGATACTCCTCCCCAAAGGGAAGATATTAAAAAAGGGCAGTGTCCTTTTCCGCATCCGCAGCCAGTATTTGTTAGACTATATAGAAAAAAGGTTTCTCGGCAAACCAATCCAGGAGCCTATAACCGGCAGGTTTACTATGGCAGTGGGAGAACCGGCCAGACTGTCTGTCAGTACGGATACAGTGTCTGTGTCTGTCACTGCAGGGGAAGTACAGCAGGCGAAAAACAGGCCCCTGGATGAGGAGAGTATCCGCCGTGGGCTCATGAAAACTGGAAATACAGATTTTACATTTTGTGATTTAGAGATTGTGGCAGTGGGAAAGGGGTTTCTCCCCATGCAGCAGGTGAATGAGATGAGGCGGCTTGCACTGGCACGTTTGTCCGAGAAAATACAGGCACAGTTCAGAAGGGAAAAGGGAGCCATGCCTGAAGGGGAAAAGATATCCTCACCAGGGGCCATCCCAGGCATAAGCCGTGCAGAGGGCCCGGCCTATCTTTCTGTCCTTGCGGAAACCATGGACCAGCTTCTGGAGGCCGGCAAATTTCCTGCAGTCAGGAGAGTGTATGTGGACAGCAGTATGACTGAGAATTTCCTTTCAGATAAAAGACTCAGGCACATATGCAGGGAACTGCGCGGCCAGGGCAAAGAAATTTTTTTGGCCATGCCCCATATTTTCAGGCAGGATGCAGTATCTTATTTTTCTGCGCAGTACCAGGCACTTCTGGACTTTGGATTGGATGGGGCGCTGGTTAGAAATTATGAAAGCCTACATTTTTTGACAAAACATCGGTTTGACAAGAAACTCATATTGGACCATAATCTATATGTATTTAATAAATATGCCAAACAGTTCTGGCTTGGGCAGGGGATCACAGCTTTTACAGCTCCTGCGGAGCTGAATATGCAGGAGCTTGGAAATCTGGATATCAGCTGTGCAGAGCTGACGGTTTACGGCAGGCAGCCTGTGATGGTGTCTGCACAGTGCATTGTAAAAACAACAGAGGGATGCCGGGGAAAAACGAAAGTGACAGAGATACAGGACAGGTACCAAAAGACTTTTCCTGTACGCAGTTACTGCAGCTTTTGCTATAATGTCGTATATAATACAGTACCTTTATTCCTTCTGGATGAGAGGGAGGCTTTGACAGGACTTACGCCGGCAGGGTTCAGGATCCATCTGACTGTGGAGGATAGGCAGGAGGCAGGCCGTATCCTCGCTCTATATGAGAATATGTGGGAAGGCAAAGGTGGCACTGGCGGGCAAGACTATGGCATGGAATTTACCAGAGGGCATTTTAAACGTGGTATAACTTAGAGGCAGGTGAAGAAGTGGTTAATATAGTAGTAGAATTATCAAAATATGTTATGATTATACTGATGGCAGTATATACATTCTCATGTTTTTCCATATTTGCCCGGACTTATGAGGAGGATAAGAAATGGATCCTGATCCGGCAGAATGTGCTGATGTTCTTAATCCAGTTCACTGCATATCTTGTCATGTACCTGCAGGTGAAGGAGAAGAAGCTGATGCTGTTCTATCTGGCCCAGGTCATTCTGCTTGTTGCAGTCCTTGTTCTTTACCGGATTATATATCCGAAAGTGTCACGGCTGATTGTGAATAATATGTGCATGCTGCTGAGCATTGGTTTTATTATTATCACGAGGCTGACATATACAAAGGCTGTGAAACAATTTATTTTTGCAGTCCTGGGGACTGCCGTTGGGCTTGTGGTCCCTGTGGTCATCCGTAAGCTGCGGTGCCTGAAAGACTGGACATATATCTATGCAGGGATCGGAGTGGCGGCCCTGGGGGCCGTGGCAGTTCTGGGGCAGTTTTCAGACGGGGCAAAACTGGGGTTTACTATCGCAGGATTTGGCATACAGCCATCGGAGTTTGTAAAAATTCTTTTTGTATTTTATGTGGCCGCGAGCCTGAATAAATCCACCTCGTTTAAGAATGTGGTTATTACCACGGCAGTCGCCGCACTTCATGTGCTGATTCTTGTTATTTCAACAGACCTGGGCGCGGCATTGATTATGTTTGTAGTTTATCTTGTTATGCTTTATGTGGCAACAAGGCAGCCTTTATATGCCCTGGCAGGAATTGGGGGAGGCAGTGTGGCAGCCGTGATTGCCTATCATCTGTTTTATCATATTAAAGTCAGGGTCTCAGCCTGGCAGGATCCTTTTGCATCCTACAGCGAGGGCGGATATCAGGTAGCCCAGTCCCTCTTTGCAATAGGGACAGGCAGCTGGTTTGGGATGGGACTTTATCAGGGACTGCCAGACAGTATTCCGGTGGCAGAGGAGGATTTTATTTTTTCTGCCATATCTGAAGAAATGGGACTAATTTTTGCCCTTTGCCTGATATTGGTATGTGTAAGCTGCTATGTCATGTTTCTGAATATTGCCATGGCAATCAGGAACCAGTTTTATAAGTTAATTGCCCTTGGCCTTGGGACTTGCTATATTTTCCAGGTGTTCCTTACAATCGGCGGAGTTACAAAATTCATTCCCTCCACGGGAGTGACATTGCCCCTGGTAAGCTATGGGGGCAGTTCTATGCTCAGCACGATGATTATGTTCGGGATTATACAGGGCCTGTATATTTTAAGGGAAGACGAGGAAGAAATTATTGAGAAGAGAAGAGAGAGAGAATTTCGAAGAAGTGAGCCGGCAGGGAGGCCGTCCGGCCAGCGCAGGCAAAAGAAAAAGCCAGCGTTCGAAGAAGTTCCGAAACAAAGAGTTCGCTAGGGTGACATACCTATTTGTCACACTGTTTCTTGCTTTGATGTCTTATATTGTATATTTCAACATTGTGCGGGCAAAGACTATTGTAAATAGTCCTTACAATGAACGGCAGGATGCATTTGCGGACCGGGTCATCCGGGGCAGCATCGTGGACAGAAATGGAAATGTGCTGGCCCAGACAAGCGTAGGGGAAGATGGAAGCGAGACACGCAGCTATCCGTACGGGGCAGCCTTTGCCCACGTTGTTGGCTATAGTTACCCATCTACAGGAAAAAGTGGGTTAGAATCCGTGGAAAACTTTGAACTGCTGACTTCTAATGCCTTTTTTGTGGAAAAGCTGATGAATGAGTTTAAAGATGAAAAAAATATGGGGGATACAGTGGTCACCACATTGGATGCGGATCTTCAGCAGGCTGCTTATAATGCGCTGGGAGCCAACAAAGGGGCCGTTGTTGTGATGGAAGCAGGCACTGGGAAAATCTTATCTATGGTGTCAAATCCCACCTTTGACCCTAATACTGTGGAGGCGGACTGGGCGGCCCTGAATGCTGACGATACAAACAGCCCAATGCTGAATCGGGCGACCCAGGGCCAATATGCGCCTGGGTCTACCTTTAAGGTGGTGACTGCCCTTGAATATATGAGAGAACACAGCGATTACCCAAGCTATAATTATGAATGTTTTGGTGAAATAACTGTGGATGGCACAACAATACGCTGCTTTGACAACACAGTCCACGGACTGGAAGATCTGAGAAGTTCCATGGCAAATTCATGTAATGCCTCCTTCGCGAATATAGGGTTGTCACTGAACAAAACTTCCTATAGAGAGACTGCAGAAGAGCTCCTTTTTAACAAAAAGCTTCCTTCTGTGCTGGATTATTCTAAAAGCTCGTTTAGGGTTCAGGAGGATTCCACCAGCGCAGAGATGATGATGACAGCAATGGGACAGGGGGAGACCTTGGTGAGTCCGTACCATATGGCCCTGATCACATCCGCCATTGCGAATGGGGGAACCTTGATGGAACCTTACCTGGTGGAAAAAGTGACAAATTATACGGGTTCAGAAATACGGACCAATGTACCGAAAAGTTATAGGAAACTTATGTCCTCAGATGAGGCCGCACAGCTCAAAGAATATATGAGAGCCGTAGTGGACGAGGGGACGGCCACTATGATGAGCGGCCAGTCATATACTGTGGCCGGCAAGACGGGAACCGCTGAGTATAGCTTGGATGACGGTGAAAAGACACATTCCTGGTTTATGGGATTTACAAATGTGGATAACCCTGAACTGGTTATCAGTGTAATCATAGAAGGCTATGATGGAGATGCAGGTGCAAAGTCTGTGCCTATCGCCAAACAGATATTGGATTCTTATTATTATTAATTTTGGCTGATGGTGAAAATCATGCAGATTACTTACTACTGTGATATATATATCAGTGAAGCATTGGAAAAGAAAAAAAAGAAAATTATGAAGAAACTGGCATCAAACAGCCTGCAGCCTTTTGTCTATATTATTACGCTGGCCCAGGGAGAACAGAATCATTTGGAATTTTATTCCTCGGTTCTTTTAAGACAGCATGTATATGAGAATACACCATTGTTTGTAGTAGGGATAGCAGATGGATACGATGGGGCTGTGGGCCTGGTGGAGCACATCGCAGAAGATGTCTACAGCGAAACCGGGGAAACAGATATACGGGAGTATATTCTAAAGCGCCAGAGAGAATATGAGGAAGGCAGAGTGTAAAACGGATGTTACATATAATCCTGCTAATTCTGAAAATTATAGGTTGGATGCTGCTTGCAATACTTGGCTTAATCGTATTGCTGGTTTGTGTTGTGGTTTTTGTGCCCCTCAGATATAAGGCGGAAGCCTCCTGCAAAGGGACTGTGGATTCCGTGTGCGCAGCATTTCATTTTTCCTGGCTGTTCCATCTGGTAGGCGGGCATATCCTATACAAAGAGCAAAAGACCTACTGGAATATCCGCATTGCCTGGAAAAGCTACGGTTCGGGAATGGAACAGGGAAAGAGGGCAAAGAGCGCCTCAAAAGAGGATCCTGGGGAAGCAAAGGAAGAAACGGATATCTCCAGTATGCAGGAAAAAAAGGCCTCCGCTATAAAGGAGGATATTGATAGCGTAAATAGGGAGAGACAGGCCCCCGCAGCCATAGAGAGGCAGCCAGAGGCTGCAGAGGAATCCGGTGGGGGGCGGATGAACAGCCAAAAACAAGAGAGGGCAGATAGAAAAGAAAAGCCCTCCCCTGATAAAGGAAAGCCATGTGCAGCACAAAAAGGCCAGAAAGAAAAAAATGGGAACAGCCGGGACACAGGGCAGGGATGGCCTCATGGGATAAAGGCCAGGATCCGGCAGATATTTAGAAAGATAAAATATACTTTTCAAAAATTGTGTGATAATATAAAATCATTGTCCGGGAAAAAAGATAAAATAAAAGAATTCATAACTGACGAGGCGCACAGAACCGCATTTGGGGCAGTACTCATAGAACTAAAACGAATTTTGGCTTTCTTAAAACCGCGGAAATTACAGGCAAATCTCCTGTTTGGGTTTGAAGATCCCTGCCTTACCGGCAGGGTACTCGCCTTTCTCAGTATATTATACCCTTATCTAGGAGGCCGCACAGAGATCCGGCCAGATTTTGAACATAGAGTTCTCAAAGGGGAGATTCAGATATGCGGCCACATACGGGGCCTCTATGCAGTGGTTATTATATGGAATCTGGTATGGAACAGGCACGTAAGGACAACCTTTGCCCATATCAGGGCGTTCCAATGGTAAGAGTTTTATTTAGATAAATTGTACTGCCAGCAGGGCAGAGAAGCAGAGCAAAATTATACAGATGTGATATAAGGAGGATTCAGTTATGGCAGAAGCAAACAATTTTAAGTCAACCGTGGAAGCGCTCTTTCAGGGGATGGATGGTATTATTTCTTCGAAAACTGTGGTGGGGGAGGCCATCCATATTGATGATACAATTATTCTCCCCCTGGTAGATGTTTCCTTTGGAATTGGGGCAGGATCTGCATCTGCTGATAAAAAGGAAAAAGGCATGGGAGGACTTGGCGGAAAGGTGACGCCCAGTGCGGTTCTTGTCATTAAGAATGGGTCAACGAAACTAGTTAATATTAAAAACCAGGATACAATCACAAAAATCCTGGATCTGGTACCAGATATGGTTGACAAGTTCACAACAAAAAAAGAAGATAAGATAACAGAGGATGATGTCATGGACATTTTAAATTCTGAAGATTCGGAAAAAGAAAATGACGCACAGATATAAATCTTCTGCATATACTGATATAAAACCACCTGCTAAAAGAGAGAGAACATGAAAAAAGTAATAGGCTTTGCGCTGCTTTGGTTTGCAATCGGGATGTTTTTTATGTTGATACTGCCTAATGCTATGGGACTTATCATCACCCTGGTCTGCCTGGCTGTGGGTTATAAACTCTTCTGTGGGTGAAATGCAGGGGGATTTCTGGACTTCCTGAGTCCCCCAAAGCAATCCATAGGGGGATTTTCTGTTTTCAAGCACGTAGTTCTATGCCCGGGGATACCCTATAACATGAAGTGCAGGGAGGACAAGCCTGTAATCCGGCTCCCTGGTGGATGGCTGGAACCCTTTATCTTTGTGCAAATTCGTATTGGCACAGGGAGTACTTTTTTTATTCCTGCGAGCAACGAGCCAAGCGGACATATTTACATGTCCATTTGGCGACTGCCGCGAGGGTCTTTGGCCACATAGGAAATTCCGTTGAATTTACTATGTAATAAAAAAAGTACCCACTTAAGTGAGTACTCCCGTGTCAACTAAATTTTAATTAAGCACGTTCTACGCGCCCTGATTTCAAGCAAGAAGTACACACGTACATCTTTTTTGAACCACCTTCTGTTTTCACTCTAACAGACTTTATATTAGATTTCCACATTCTTGGTGTTTTTCTATGAGAGTGACTTACACTGTTGCCGAAGTGAGCACCCTTATCACAAATAGCACATTTAGCCATCACTGCACCTCCTAACGATCTGAACTAGTCCATACAGACTCACAACACTGTTATTTTAGCAGAAAGCTTTCTTTTATGCAAGTGTTTTTTGTTATTTATTTCGTGGACCTAACTTTATGTAAAGTCCGCGCCTCATTGGGGAGGGGATGGATCTGCCCCCGTACAAAATCCATGCGTGATGTCTTTGGCTGGCGTGTCCAGGGAATAAAAAAAGCTATGTTGCAGGTTAGTGGTTCACAGAAACTGGAAATCATGATAAAATCAATTTAAATGGAAGTTATGTAAAAACAGTCTGTAAAACAGGCAGAAAGTGGGGAATACTATGGGCAGGCGGGTGATTACGATCGGCAGGCAGTATGGAAGCAACGGTCATAATATTGCAAAAAAACTATCTGAGAGGCTTGGAATTCATTATTATGATAAGGAATTAATAAAAATAGCCGGAGAAATGCAGAATATTTCTTATGAGGAGCTTTTAAAGGTAGATGAAAAAAGAGCGAATCCCTGGAGATATCCTGTGGAGGATGATGCCCAGATGGGCAGGCAGTTCAGATTTGAACCCATGAATGACGTGCTGTTTTATACACAGGCGGAAATTATCAGGAAGCTGGCTGATAAAGAGGATTGTATCATTGTGGGCAGGTGTGCCAATGATATTCTGCGTGGCCATGAAGGATGCCGCAGTGTATTCATACATGCGCCTTTTGAAAAACGAGTATCCGTGATTATGGAGAGGGCATCAATAGATGAAAGAGAAGCAGGGGCCCTGGTCAAAAAGATTGATAAACAGCGCAGATATTACTATAACTATTTTACAGACCAGAAGTGGGAAGACATGGACCAGTATGACATATGCCTTGACAGCAGCACTCTCTGTGAAGGGCAGATACTGGATGTTTTGGCGGCACTTTATGAATCTGTATTGTAAATTTCAGGCAAAGAGAGTATAATACGTGTGTTATTGTGCGAAAATCCATTAAGAATTGGAGGGAATATATGATGAAGGGTAGCATGAGTACAGACCTTGGGATTATAACCATTAATCCAGATGTGATTGGCAAATATGCAGGTTCTGTGGCCGTAGAATGTTTTGGGATCGTAGGGATGGCTGCGGTGAATATGAAGGACGGACTTGTACGGCTTTTGAAGAAGGAGAGCCTGACCCACGGAATACATGTGGATATTTCTGAGGATAATGTCCTGGTTTTGGATTTTCATGTGATTGTTGCATATGGGGTAAATATTCTTTCAGTTTCTGACAATCTGATGAATAATGTAAAGTATAAGGTAGAAGAATTTACGGGAATGTCTGTAGATAAAATAAACATCTTCGTCGAAGGTGTCAGAGTGATTGATTAAGGAGGATACTTGTCGTGGCAACAAAAACGATAAATACAGAGCTGCTCACAAAGATGTTTTTAGCAGGGGCGGCCAATCTGGAGGCAAAAAAGGAATTTATAAATGAGCTGAATGTATTTCCAGTACCGGACGGTGACACAGGCACCAATATGACGCTGACAATTATGTCTGCGGCAAAGGAGGTAAGCTCCCTTGACAAACCGGATATGAAAGCCCTGGCTAAGGCAGTATCTTCCGGGTCACTGCGGGGAGCAAGGGGAAACTCCGGTGTAATCCTCTCGCAGCTTCTCAGAGGATTCACAAAGGAAATCAGGGATTTCAAAGAAGTCGATGTGCAGGTGCTGTCCCGGGCCTGCGAGAGGGCGCGCTCAACGGCATATAAGGCAGTCATGAAACCTAAAGAAGGGACCATTTTAACAGTGGCTAAAGGCATTTCACAGAAAGCCGCAGAGATGGCGGAGATAACTGACGACTTAGAAGTATTTCTCCCCGATGTTCTGAAATATGCTGAACATGTACTTTCCAAGACGCCGGAGATGCTGCCTGTTTTGAAAGAGGCTGGAGTGGTAGATTCCGGCGGACAGGGGCTGCTGGAAGTTTTAAAGGGCGCTTATGACGCATTTCTGGGCAAGGAGATTGATTACAGCGCCATAGAGGCAAGTTCAGGCACAGTGATGGTAAAACCAGGGGCGCAGGCAGAGGCAGATATTAAATTTGGGTACTGCACGGAATTTATCATTATGGCTGAGAAAGAGTTTTCAGAAAAGGATGAGACAGAATTTAAATCTTATTTGGAATCTATCGGAGATTCCATTGTCTGCGTGGCGGACGAGGATATCGTAAAAGTGCATGTACACACCAATGACCCGGGGTTGGCTATCCAGAAAGCGCTTACTTTCGGGCAGTTGTCCAGGATGAAGATTGACAATATGCGGGAGGAGCATCAGGAGAAGCTGATCCGGGAGGCGGAGAAGCAGGCAGTGGAAGAAAAAAAAGCTAAACCTAGAAAAAGCGTAGGTTTTATCGCTGTTTCCATTGGCGAGGGGATGAATGAGATTTTCAGGGAACTGGGTGCAGATTATATTATTGAAGGCGGCCAGACCATGAACCCAAGCACCGAGGATATGCTGACGGCAATAGATGCTGTCAATGCCGACCATATTTTTATTCTTCCCAATAACAAGAATATCATATTAGCCGCGAACCAGGCCCAGTCATTGACGAAAGATAAAGATATACTTGTGATTCCAACCAGGACAGTCCCACAGGGAATTACGGCAATTATTAATTATATGCCTGAGGCCGATGTGGATACCAATGAGGAAGCCATGAATGAGGGGATTAAGCATGTCAGGACAGGACAGGTAACGTATGCTGTGAGAGATACCCACATTGATGATAAAGAGATCCACGAGGGTGATATTATGGGAATCGGCGATGCCGGGATCCTGGCTGTAGGACAGTCGGTAGAGGGAACTGCCAAAGAGATGCTGTCCCAGCTTACTGACGAGGATACGGAACTGATCAGCCTGTATTACGGCCAGGATGTCCTGGAGGAGGATGCATTGAGGTTTGCAAAGGAAGTGGAAGAACTTTATCCAGATGCAGATGTAGATACACATTTTGGAGGACAGCCGATTTACTATTACGTGTTGTCTGTCGAATAAGAAAGAAGCGGTACCCTCAGCAGTGAAAGGAACAGAAGAGATCGTTCGGGATCTACTCTGTCTGCTGAGGGTAAATTTATGTGACAGGACAGGTGTGTGGGTGGAAAATGATAGATGAGTATTCTAAAATCAGTACATTAAAAGGAATTGGGGAGAAGACGGAATCCTTGTTCCATAAGGCCGGGATACGCACAGTGGGGGAACTGCTGCGCTATTATCCGCGAGGGTATGATGTGTATGAGGATCCAGTTCCCATAAGTGAGGCGCAGGAGGGACGGACTGTCACAGTTACCGGAGCCATTTTCGGAAGAGTGCAGGTAAGCGGGAGCAGGAATATGCAGATTACAGCTATGCATATACGTGATCTGACAGGGACGCTGAAAGTGATTTGGTTTAGGATGCCCTTTTTAAGGAATACGCTGGCAAAGGGAGGCGTGATCACTCTCAGGGGCAGGATCGTCTGCAAGAGGGACGGCCTAGTAATGGAACACCCGGAAATATTTTATCCAAGCTCTAAATATGAAGAGAAACGGCATACTCTGCAGCCTGTCTACCCATTGACCGCGGGCCTGACGAATAACGCTGTGAAGAAGGCCGTCATGCAGTCTTTAGAATATTTGGACCTGAGACAGGATTTTCTTCCTCAGAGTATTCGGCTTAAGTATCATCTGGCCGAATACAATTATGCTGTCAAGGGCATTCATTTTCCTGAGAATAAAGAAGAGTTTTATAAAGCCAGGCAGAGGCTGGTGTTTGAGGAATTTCTTGTTTTTATTTTATCCATCAGAAGTTTGAAAACAAGGGAGGGCAAGGCGGCAAACCATTTTACGTTCCAGAGGCAGCCGGCTATTGGCCAGTTTTTAGAGTCCCTTCCCTATGAATTGACTGGCGCACAGAAAAGGGTATGGGATGATATAAAGAAAGATATGCTGGGCCCCCACGCCATGTCCCGGCTTGTCCAGGGGGATGTAGGCTCTGGGAAAACAATTGTGGCTCTGTTAGGACTTATGTTTGCCGGTTTGAATGGTTTCCAGGGAGCGTTGATGGCCCCCACAGAAGTTTTGGCCAGGCAGCATTACGAGAATATACAGTCTATGCTCTCGCAATATGGGATCCCCCTTAAGGTGGAATTGCTGACTGGATCTATGGCCGCAAAAGAAAAACGCAGCGCCTACACACGTATTTCCTCGGGGGAAGTGCAGATCATTGTAGGCACTCATGCCCTGATACAGGAAAGGGTACAGTACCAAAACCTGGCTCTTGTAGTGACAGATGAGCAGCACCGTTTTGGAGTAAAGCAGAGAGAAAAACTGGCGGGAAAGGGCACGGCTCCCCATATTCTTGTCATGAGTGCCACTCCCATCCCGCGCACACTGGCAATCATCCTCTATGGAGACCTGGACATATCAGTGATTGATGAGCTTCCGCAAAATAGGCTTCCTATTAAAAATTGTGTGGTGGATACCGGATATAGAAATACAGCATATAAGTTTATGAAAAAACAGGCGGCCGCAGGCAGGCAGTGTTATGTTATCTGCCCTATGGTGGAGGACAGCGAACATCTGGAGGCGGAAAATGTCATTGGATATACAGAGTCCCTCCGGGAGGCGCTGGGAGAAGGGATTCAGGTATCCTATCTCCATGGCAGGATGAAGCAGGCTGAAAAAGACAGGATTATGGAAGCTTTCAGCCAGAATGAGATACAAGTACTTGTATCCACTACTGTCATAGAGGTAGGTATTGATGTCCCCAACGCCACGGTTATGCTGATTGAAAATGCAGAGCGCTTTGGCCTGGCGCAGCTTCACCAGCTCAGAGGCCGTGTGGGAAGAGGAGGGCATCAGTCCTACTGTATATTTATGAGCGCCTCAAAGGCAGAAGAGACAAAAGAAAGGCTGGACATACTGAACCGCTCCAACGATGGCTTTTTTATTGCGTCGGAGGACCTGCGCCTGCGGGGACCGGGAGATCTATTTGGGATCCGGCAGAGCGGGCTTCTGGACTTCAAACTGGGGGATGTATTTCAGGATGCGAAAATATTACAGATGGCAAATGAAGCTGCAGAGCATTTGTTAGGGCATGACCCGGATATGCTTTTAGAAGAAAATAAAAAGTTAAAACAGCAGCTTGACTGTTATATATCTGAAATTATGCTGGAATCTACCCTTTAGGAATTTCCCTCTTATTTTGTTTACAAAAACCGCTAAAGGAGGCAGGAACTTCCAGTTTAAAAGATGAATTCCTCCATATACTATGGTTGTAACACGAAAGCAGTGTTGCAAAAAAATATGAAAACAAGTTACAAAAAGGAGGAAATTTATCATGGCAAATCGTTCATCTAATCGTGCAGCCGTACCAGAGGCTAAGAGTGCCCTGGACAAATTTAAATATGAGGTAGCAAGCGAGCTCGGTGTTCCGCTTACAGACGGATACAACGGTGACTTAACTTCTAAGCAGAATGGTTCTGTTGGTGGTTATATGGTTAAGAAAATGATCGAACAGCAGGAAAGACAGATGGCTGGTAAATAAGCAATTTTTGTTAGAAAAAGCACTTGGGATTGACCTGAGTGCTTTTTTCTGCTAAAATTCAGCATAGTTAGAAAATGGAAGGTGCAGCAGATGCGGGTAATTGCAGGAAGTGCAAAAAGATTACAACTAAAGACACCAGACGGCCTTGATACCAGGCCCACCACAGACCGGATCAAAGAAACATTATTCAATATGATCGCGCCGGGGATCTATGGCAGTATATTTTTAGATTTGTTCTGCGGAAGCGGCGGTATCGGTATAGAAGCGCTGAGCAGAGGTGCAAAAGAGGCTGTATTTGTAGAGAACAGTCCCAGAGTCATGGACTATGTAAGAGAAAATTTAAAATTTACGAAACTGGAACGCAAGGCCCTTACCGTGACTAAGGATGCCATGGCAGCATTGTACCAGCTGGAGGGGGAGAAGGTATTCGACTTTATTTTTATGGATCCGCCCTATGGCAGGGAGCTGGAGAGAAAGGTGCTGGAATACCTATCAGGTTCCAAAATGGTGTATGAAGATACAGTTATCATTGTGGAGGCATCCAGGGATACAGACTTTTCTTATCTGGATGATATGGGGTTCATTTTAGTAAAAGAGAAAATATACAAGACGAATAAGCATGTGTTTATTGAGAAAGCCGGAAAGGAAGAAATATGTTAAGAGCTATCTACCCGGGAAGCTTTGACCCGGTTACATACGGGCACCTTGATATTATCAGAAGATCCTGCAAAATTGTGGATGAGTTAATTGTAGGGGTGCTGAATAATAATGCGAAAATGCCGTTGTTTTCTGTAGAAGAACGTGTTAAAATGTTAAAGGAAGTGACAAAAGACTTGACAAATGTCAAAATAGTTCTTTTTAAAGGACTTTTGATTGACTTTGCCCGGCAGCAAGAAGCAGATGTGGTAATCCGGGGACTGAGGGCCATTACTGACTTTGAATATGAGCTGCAGATGTCGCAGACAAACCATAAGCTTGAACCGAGTGTTGAGACGATGTTCTTGACAACGAGTATTGAATATTCCTACTTAAGTTCCACGACCGTCAAGGAGATAGCAGCTTTTGGGGGAGATATTTCACAGTTTGTGCCGGAGGCTGTAGCGGTGGAATTGGAGAAAAAGACGAAAGCAAAAGGAGAGTGTAACTATGAGCAGCCGCATTGAGCAGATTATCGAAGAGATCGAAGAGTACATTGACAGGGACTGTAAGTTCCAGCCGCTGTCAACTACGAAGATCATCGTTAATAAAGAACATTTGGACGAGTTACTGCGTGAACTCAGGATGAAAACCCCAGATGAAATTAAAAGATACCAGAAAATTATTAATAACCGGGATGCTATTTTAGCAGATGCTCAGGCAAAGGCAGATGCCATGATCGAGGAGGCCCAGGTGCAGACAACAGAGCTGGTCAGTGAGCATGAGATTATGCAGCAGGCTTACGCCCAGGCTAATGAGATTGTGACACAGGCTACGGCCCAGGCCCAGGAGATCCTTGATAACGCCACAGAAGATGCGAATGCAATCCGTATCGGCGCTATTCAGTACACAGACGATCTTCTTGCCAATGCCGAGAGTATTATCGGGCATACTCTTGACAGCTATACGACAAAGTACGATGGATTAATCAATTCCCTGGAGGAATGTTTCAATACGGTCCGCACCAACCGTGCGGAGCTGTCTGTCACAGAGGAGGGCAGTGCAGATTATCCCTCCCAGGAAGGGTCAGAGGAAATATAAATAAAGACTGGATATCAGGCTGGCTACTGTTGCAGTAGCCAGTTTTTGTATTATGTAATGCATAAGTGGCAGGCCCGTTCCCTGTATCATGCACTGTGTCTGTGCCGCGGCACAAAATCCCCCAAAAGCTGTCAGTCCGATTATGGCGGGATACTGTATGGAAAAAGGCAGCGTGGATTTTCCCAGGATCGCAATGCCGTTGGTGACTTCCAGGGAAGGAAGCATATATGCCAGAGGCTTTGGCAGAAATGTGACAGACTGAAACAGAGTCAGTATAACGGAAAAAAGAATAATATATCCCCCCACTTTTGTGATAGTTTCAAAGCCGCCCATGATACACTTGTCAATCATCTGGAAGTTCCAGGCTTTTTTCCCATCAGCCGCTTTTTTTAAAGTGGGAAACGCATGTTCCTTTTTTAAATATAACCTTCTGAATATAAAACTCATGAGCACAGGGGTGCCCAGTAGGATTAGAAGGGAAGGCAGAAGGAGTTCCTCTTTGCCCAGGGTTTTCCACACAATAAAATTCAATATGAATACAGGACTGGTGTTATTACAGAAAGAGAGCAGATAACGTCCCTCTGACTGGGTGATGTAGCCAGAGGCAATCAGATCTGCCGTCACCTTGGCCCCCATAGGGTAGCCGCATAAGAAACCAGTGATAACTGCGAAGCTCCCGTTTTCGGAGACCCTGAATATTCTGCACAGTATTTTCCCGAAAGCGCTGGATATATAGTGGATGCTGTCTGTACATATGAGAAGATTTGTGACAAGGATGAAGGGGAAAAGAGTAGGCAGGATAATTTGGAACCAGAGGAGGAGGCCTTCGCTGGCCCCGTTGAAAACAGCTTTCGGAAAAACCAGCATGAGGGCAAAAAGTATGACAATACCGACTCCAGCCAGGGTATGTTTCATAGATAGGCTCTCCTTTGGATTTGGCCGAATAAATGTTAATAAAGATATATGAAACAGGTTGATTTTTTATGCCCGCTGTGACAAAATGATAGCAATAACTGATATAAGGAAGGGGAATGAAAGATGCCGATTTTAGAAGAGCTGGAACCAAAGGAAGTGTTTCACTATTTTGAGGAACTGACCCGGATTCCAAGGGGGACATTCAACACAAAGGCAGTCAGTGATTACTGTGTTAAATTTGCTGAGGAGAGGGGCCTAGAGGCCATCCAGGATACCCTGAATAATGTAATCATTAAAAAGCCGGGGACAGAAGGGTACGAAGAGAGTGAGCCGATTATCATTCAGGGGCATTTAGATATGGTATGCGAGAAAACCCCGGAGTCTGTACATGATTTTACAAAAGACCCTCTAAAGCTGTATATTGAAGATGGGTTTGTGAAGGCCAGGGATACCACTCTGGGGGCAGATGACGGCATCGCCGTGGCCATGGCCATGGCACTTTTGGACAGCCAGGATATCCCCCACCCCCCATTGGAAGCTATATTTACGGTGGATGAAGAAGTTGGCATGGGAGGGGCCGAGGGGATCGATTTGTCACCTCTAAACGGCAGGATGCTTTTAAACCTGGATTCAGATTGTGAGGACACAATTATTGCAGGATGCGCAGGCGGCCTGAGTTTTCGTATGAATCTGCCCGTGGGCAGAAAGACCGTGGCGGGAAGCTGCCTGGACGTAAGGATCCATGGCCTCAAGGGCGGCCACTCCGGCATTGAGATTGACCAGCAGAGAGGGAATGCCAATAAGCTGGCAGGACGGCTTTTGAACCGCCTGAACCAGAATATGGATATATTCCTCGCTGACATCAAGGGCGGGGCTAAGGACAATGTTATCCCTTCATCCTGCAGCTTTACGATTATTGTACATGACAGCATAAAAGCAGAGATGATCATCGAGAACATGCTGAATACGTGGAAAATGGAATTTGGTGCAGATGAACCCGAGTTGGATATTACAGTGGAGAAAACGGAGAATGTTGAAAAGAGTGTCCTGTCTGATGCAGATATGAGAAAGGTTGTCTTTTTTATTGCAAATTGCCCTGACGGAGTCAATGGCTTCAGCCGTTCCCTGAAGGGACTGGTGGAATCCTCAGATAATCTTGGGGTTATTACATCTGAGGAGAATATGGTTTCCTTTGTATTGCTGATCCGTAGTTCTGTGTCATCTAAGCTGGAAGAGATTAAGGAGGCTCTGAACAGCTGGACAGAATTCCTTGGGGGGACTTGTGAGCTTTCCGGAGCTTATCCGGCGTGGATGTATAAAGAAAATTCTAAAATCCGCCCTATTGTGGCAGAAGTTTTTGAGAAAGTATATGGCAAAGAGCCAAAAATCTCCACTGTACATGCAGGGTTGGAATGTGGGCTGCTTTCGGGCAAGAAGCCGGAGCTGGACTGTGTTTCCTTTGGCCCCAATATGTACGATATCCATTCAGTGAATGAGCGGCTGGATATTGCGTCTACATGGAGAACCTGGAATATGCTCAAGGAAATTCTGAAGGAATGCAAATAGGACATCCATACCGGCATATATTGTAAAAAATATTGCAGTGAAAAGGGTGTTGTCAATTTTTGAAATTAAAACAAAAGTTCTGTTATCAGAGAGGAGCCAGGCATACTTTTAGGTATAAGGCAAGAAGAGGCAGTAATAAGATACAACATTACATAGTTTTTAATCTGCTTGCAGCATTTTTCCTCACGATAGGCATACAGAATCTCCTTACAGCCGGCGGATATGCCAGGCTGAATGAGGGAACTGCCGCCACGGACGCTTTTCGCAGGCAGGCCATGGATGAGGGAATACTTAGCAGCATACAGGCGACAAAAGACCCAGGGAAAATCCTGGGTCTTTATTGGCTGGACACAGACTTCCACAGAAAAGGCCTTTCTGTCAATCTGGATGAAGAGGGGATTGAAAAGCTGGAACATAAATGGGTTTCCCGGGATGGCTGGGAATCTTATGTCTCTGCATGCAGGGGAATATGGAATGATGTCCGGTATTTTCCTGTACCCCAGTCATCAGGCCGTGAGGAAAAAGGCGTGTCCTTTGTGGACTCCTGGATGTATGAGCGGAATTATGGCGGAAAAAGAGGACATGAGGGGACAGACATCATGGCGGACAAAAATGAGAGGGGCCTGTACCCTGTTGTCAGTATGACAGACGGTGTTGTACGGCATAAAGGCTGGCTGGAGCAGGGCGGCTGGAGACTGGGCATTGTGGCGCCGGGAGGGGCGTATTTTTACTATGCCCACATGGATTCCTACGCCGATATTCAGGAAGGAGATACAGTCAGTGCAGGGGACATCCTTGGATATATGGGGGATACCGGCTATAGTAAGACCGAAGGGACCACAGGCAATTTCCCAGTGCATCTCCATGTAGGTATATATATTTTTCACAATGACCAAGAGGTCAGTGTGAATCCCTACTGGGTTCTAAAATACCTGGAAAGCAGAAAATTAAAATGTGCTTACTGATTCTACAGTGCACTGGTCTTTTGGCGGGAATTATGCTATAATCACTTTCGTGTGGAGGAAATGAAATGAATTTACCAAAAGCATTTGAAGAGAAAATGATCGGCCTGTTGGAAGAAGAATACAAGGAATACCTCCAGTGCTTTGATGAGGCGAGGCACTATGGGCTTCGCGTCAATACAAATAAAATTACAGTAGAAGACTTCTTAAAAATTGCACCCTGGCCCCTTACGCCCATTCCCTGGATTAAGAATGGATTTTATTATGACGGGGAGACGGTTCAGCCTGCAAAACATCCGTATTATTTTGCAGGATTATATTATCTTCAGGAACCAAGCGCCATGACCCCGGCTGACCGGCTTCCTATTGAGCCGGGGGACAGGGTACTGGATGTTTGCGCGGCTCCCGGCGGGAAGGCCACGGAACTGGGCGCAAGGCTGAAGGGCCAGGGCGTGTTGGTTGCAAATGACATCAGCAATTCCAGGGCAAAAGGCTTGCTGAAAAACCTGGAATTATTTGGAATTAGCAATATGCTGGTGCTCAGTGAAGAGCCAGGGAAACTCACTGGATTTTTCCGGGAATATTTTGATAAGATATTGATAGACGCCCCCTGTTCCGGGGAAGGCATGTTCCGCAAGGACAAAAAAATGATAAGGGCCTGGGAAGAGCATGGACCTGACTTCTTTTCAAAGATACAGCAGAGTATTATCCTCCAGGCAGGAGAGATGCTGAAGCCTGGAGGCATGCTTTTATATTCAACCTGTACCTTTGACCCTCTGGAAAATGAAAGGACTGTGGAATACCTTTTGTCCAAGTGCCCTTCATTTGAAATCTGCCCCATGACCCCTTTCGAAGGGTTTTCACCTGGACTGCCAGCCTGTTCTGAGGGCGGCCTAAAGGAGCTGAATCAGACTGTGCGCATATTTCCCCATAAGATGAAAGGGGAGGGGCATTATCTGGCGCTGCTTAAAAAAGCTGCCGGTGAAGGCCAGGATAGCGGGGAAGTTAGAGCTGCCATCCAGGCGTCCCGGCCGGAAACTCTGGCTGGAAGGGGACACAGGAAAGGCACCCCCTGGGGCAGGGGATATAATGGGGGGAATCTCCCAGATAGCCTGAACGAATTTTTTGAAGATGTGGCCAGGATTTTTGAGGGTACACAGCTGTCTATCCAGGGGGAAAGAGTCTATTATATGCCGGAAGGACTTCCGGCGCTCAGAGGACTTAGGTTTCTTAGGTCAGGTCTTTTGATGGGGGAATTGAAAAAGAACCGTTTCGAGCCAAGCCAGGCTTTGGCCATGTGTCTGAAAAAGCAGGAGTATAAAAAAGTGTTAGACTTTCCCCTGACAGATGTAAGAGTAAAGAAATACTTAAAAGGGGAAACATTGGACGTGGGGGACCTGGTTTCTGATAAAGAAAAGGGTTGGTATCTTGTGTGTGTGGATGGATACTCCCTGGGATTCGGAAAAGTATCGGGCCAGACCCTGAAAAACAAATATCTGCCTGGCTGGCGCTGGCAGTCTTAAGAAGGCAGGGAACAGCCGCCTGAACTGACTTTTTTTGCCGGAGGCACCTGTTTGCGGTAAGGGTATGTTTGCTGGGAGGCCGGGAGGTTATATGGGGAAATTAAGATTAGATAAGTGGCTGGCGGATATGGGGGTTGGTACCCGCAGCGAAGTAAAGAGGGCTATTATAAAAGGGCAGGTTTCTGTAGACGGAGTTATCATAAAACGCCCTGAAACTAAAATAGATACTGCCCAAAGTAAGGTGGAATTTATGGGGCAGGATGTGGGTTACGTCCGGTATGAGTATTATATGCTGTATAAGCCTGCCGGTGTTGTTTCCGCCACAAAAGACAAGAAGGATAAGTGTGTGGTGGAATTCATCGAGAGTCCCAGATGCAAAGACTTATTCCCAGTGGGGAGGCTTGACAAAGATACAGAAGGCCTGCTTTTGGTCACCAATGACGGCGCCCTTGCACACAAGCTTTTAGCCCCCTCGCGGCATGTGGATAAAGTATACCATGCACAGGTATCCGGAAAGCTGACAGAAGCAGATGTAAATAGATTTGAGGAAGGCCTGGATATCGGTGATGAGAAAAGAACTATGCCAGCCAGGCTGGTTATCATAAAATCTGGTGAATTGTCGGAGGCAGAGGTGACTATCCAGGAAGGGCGGTTCCATCAAGTCAAACGGATGTTCCGGGCCGTGGGTAAGGAAGTGGTCTATCTGAAGCGTTTAAGCATGGGCGGACTTACCTTGGATCCTTCTCTTGAACCAGGATCTTACAGAGAATTGACAAAGGAAGAGATTGATAAATTATGTTAGAAAATAAGAAAGCTGTGATATTTGATTTGGACGGTTCCCTGGTGGATTCTATGTGGATTTGGCCAGAGGTGGATGTACAGTATATGGAAAAATATAATCTTACGGCGCCTGTGGATTTCCATAAGGCGATTGAAGGGATGAGCTATACGGAGACAGCACAATATTTCTTGGATACCTTTCCCACCCTTCCTTGTACATTGGATGATGTACGCAGGGAATGGCGGGATATGACTTATGAATTATATACTACCCGTGTTCCCCTAAAGCCGGGGGCCCTTGGGTTTTTAGAAGATATGCGAAAGAGGGAAATTGCCCTGGGAATTGCCACCAGTAATGCCAGGGAGCTGGTTGACGCGGCCCTGAAGGCTCTGGGGGTGGATACGTTTTTTAAATCTGTGAGGACATCCTGCGAGGTGTCAGCAGGCAAACCTGCCCCGGACGTATACCTAAAGGTTGCAAAAGATCTTCAGGTGCGCCCACAGGAATGTCTTGTATTCGAGGATGTACCCCGGGGTATTGAGGCAGGTAAAAACGCAGGCATGGAAGTATGTGCTGTGGATGACCTGTTTTCCAGGCCGGATGAGGCTGAAAAGAAAAAGTTAGCCGATTATTTTATATATGATTATTATGATATACCAAACCATACTTATGAAATTTGCAGATAGGGGGAGTGCCCCTGTCTTCTGGGAGGTAAAGGATGAATCAGGGGTTTTTGCCGTTATGTAAACAGGATATGCTCGACAGGGGATGGGACAGTGTAGACTTTGTTTACGTCATAGGAGATGCCTATGTAGACCATCCATCCTTTGGACATGCTGTTATCAGCAGGGTCCTGGAGGCACACGGCTACCGGGTGGGCATTATATCACAGCCAGACTGGAAGCAGTCTGTAAGTATTGCCGAGTACGGCGAACCCCGCCTTGCTTTTCTGGTCAGCGCGGGCAATATGGATTCTATGGTAAACCATTATTCTGTCTCTAAAAAGCGGCGCAGGCAGGATGCCTATACACCAGGAGGCGTGACTGGGAAACGTCCTGACTATGCGGCTGTTGTATATAGCAACCTGATCCGGCAGACATATAAAGAAACCCCTATTATACTGGGAGGGATTGAGGCAAGCTTAAGGCGGCTTGCACATTATGATTACTGGTCAGATAAGGTGAAACGTTCCATTCTCCTGGATGCTGGAGCTGATATGATTTCCTATGGGATGGGGGAGCGCACAATTGTGGAGATTGCCGAGGCGCTGGACGCGGGCATGGCTATAGAAGACTTGACTTATTTAGATGGGACTGTAGTAAAAACCAAAAGTCTGGACTTTGTGTATGATGCCTGTGTCCTTCCCTCCTTTGAGGAGGTAAAGGGAAGCACAAAAGCTTATGCTGAGAGCTTTTATACCCAATATAAAAATACAGACCCATTTTCAGGAAAACGTCTGGCAGAACCCTACAGCAGCCATCTTTATGTTGTGCAGAACCCTCCGGCCAAACCTTTGGACACGGTTGATATGGATGACATCTATGGACTTCCCTATATGCGTGCCTGCCATCCCTCCTATGAGAAGGCAGGAGGGGTGCCGGCAGTACAGGAAATCCAATTCAGCCTGACAAGCAGCCGGGGATGTTTTGGAGGCTGCAGCTTCTGTGCGCTGACCTTCCATCAGGGCAGGATTATCCAGTCCAGAAGCCACGAATCCCTGCAGAGGGAGGCTCAGATCCTCACCCAGGACCCGGGGTTCAAGGGGTATATCCACGATGTAGGCGGGCCTACTGCGAATTTCAGGCAGCCTTCCTGTAAAAAACAGCGTACACATGGCGCCTGTCCGGACAGGCAGTGCCTATTTCCAAAACCCTGCCCAAGCCTAAGGGCAGACCACAGGGATTATGTGGAGCTTTTGAGGAAGTTGCGCAAAATCCCAAAGGTAAAAAAAGTCTTTATCCGTTCCGGCATACGGTTTGATTATCTGCTTGCTGACCCTGACCGGACATTTTTAAGAGAGCTATGTGAATATCATGTAAGCGGGCAGCTTAAGGTGGCTCCTGAGCATGTGGCAGATGAGGTGCTGCAGATGATGGGGAAGCCTGCGCACAATGTATATAAAGAATTTGCGGGGCAGTTTAAGCACATAAATGAAAAGCTGTGCAAAAAGCAGTTTCTGGTTCCGTACCTGATGTCCTCCCACCCAGGGTCAGATATGAAGGCTGCCGTTAAGCTGGCAGAATACTGCCGTGATTTGGGATATATGCCGGAACAGGTACAGGATTTTTACCCCACCCCATCCACCATTTCAACCTGTATGTATTTTACAGGACTAGATCCAAGGACAATGAAAAGGGTCTATGTGCCCAAAGATCCCCATGAGAAAGCCATGCAGAGGGCTTTGATCCAATACCGCAATCCAAAGAATTATGATTTGGTCATGGAAGCCTTAAAAAAGGCGGGCAGGATGGATCTTGTGGGATTTGACAGAAAATGTCTCATAAAGCCGCGCAAGCTTGCAGCAGAAAAAGGCGGAGGCAGAGGGACACATACAAAAACAAATACTAGTAAAAGGAAGTATGGCAAAGAAGGGCATAAGGGGCAGGGAAAGAAGAGAACAATACGGAATAATCGTGGCCGGACTGAAAAATATGCCGGGACGTATGCTGGAAAGAAGGGAATAAGATGAAAATTGCAGTTGTAACCGGCGCCTCATCAGGGTTAGGCAGAGAATTTGTAAAACAGCTTCCTTATTTTTACCACGGATTGGACCAAATATGGGTCACAGCAAGAAGAGGGAAACGCCTTACGGCGCTGGCAAAAGATGTACGCGTCCCCCTTAGGATTTTTGAAGGGGATCTTCTCAGGGAAGAAGTATTCAGTGAGCTTGAGGGAACCCTCCGCACAGAGAAGCCGGATATCCGCATACTGGTCAATGCTGCAGGATTTGGCAAGACAGGGGCCCTTACAGATATCTCTGGCCGGGAACCAAAAGCACAGTCAGAAATGATAAGCTTAAACTGTACGGCTTTGACACGGATCACAGAGATCTGTATTCCCAGGATGTCCCATGGGAGCCGGATTGTGAACCTGGCCTCGGCGGCAGCTTTTTGCCCTCAGCCATTTTTCAGCGTCTATGCAGCTACAAAAGCCTATGTGCTGAGCTTTTCCCAGGCGCTGGGGGCGGAATTAAAAAGAAGAGGAATTTTTGTGACAGCAGTCTGCCCGGGACCAGTCAATACAGAATTTTTTACTGTTTCGGGCCGCCTTACAAATCCATGGAAGAAGCTGGTTATGGCTGCTCCTGTCCTGGTTGTAAAAAAGGCGCTGAAAGACGTGAGAAAAAGAAAGCCGGTATCGGTCTATGGCTGTTCCATAAAAGCAGCCAGGCTGGCCGCTGGCCTTCTGCCTGAGCAGCTCTTAGTAAAAATAGAAATGATGGGAAAAAACTGAGGAGAAAGGCAGAATGAAAAAAGTAGATAAAGGAAAGTTTGGCTATCTGGATTATAAAAAAAGAATAGAGATCATCCGCACGGCTGTTTACTTTGCGCTGGTGGCAGCTATTTTCTTCATTGGCTACAGCCAGACACATACAAGGCTGAACCTGCTGACAGTGGTGGCAGTCCTTGGCTGCCTCCCTGCATCCAAGGCGCTGGTAGGCGTGATCACACGTTTTCCATACCCGTCTATTCCTGCAGTCAGGGCAGAGGAGATCCTCTTAAGGACAGGGCATATTACGGTTATTTTTGATATGATACTCACAAGCAGGGAAAAAATTATGCCCATAGAGTGTTTTGTAATATCAGGGAAGAATGTTTTCGGGTATACAGGCAGCGACAAGGTGGATCTCAAATATGCGGCAGGGCATGTAAAAAATATATTGGGCCAGAACCAGATTGGGGATGTGTCTGTAAAACTTTTAAATAATTATACTGCATTTTTGGCAAGAGTGGAGGGACTTGACTCTATTGCCGCTGTGGAAAAAGCAGATACCCGCAGGCAGGAAGAAGAAATTGCACATATAATACTAAACATCTCTATGTGACTGAATCTGTAAATTGAAAGTTGTTTTAGAAAGGTACCCAACCATACTGGCCCTGCCAGGCAAAGGGGCGGCAGGTATGCGGGGAATGAAACGTTTAGAAAGGATGTTTCCATGCAGCAGATTACGATTGCTGAAAATGAAGCCGGGCAGCGGCTGGATAAATTGTTGGCTAAATATATGGACAAGGCTCCCAAGAGTTTTCTGTATAAGATGTTGCGGAAAAAGAATATTACCCTGAACAATAAGAAAGCAACGGGCAATGAGAGGCTTAAGAGCCAGGATGTGGTAAAACTATTCTTATCAGATGAAACCATTGCCGGGTTTTCTGGTCCTGGGATCTGCCTCACAGAGGAGAAATTGGATATTATTTATGAAGACAAAAATATCCTCCTGATCAACAAGCCAGCCGGTATGCTGTCACAAAAGGCTGCTCCGTCAGATGTATCTGTGGTGGAACACCTCATTACATATCTGGTCAAGTCAGGGCAGTTATGCGGGCAGGACCTTAAAACCTTTAAACCCTCAGTCTGTAACCGGCTGGACAGGAATACAAGCGGCCTGATTGCGGCAGGGAAGAGCCTGGACGGCCTGCGGGAGCTCAGCCGCTGTTTTAAGGAGCGGAGGCTGGAAAAGTATTACTTATGCTTAACCGCAGGGCAGGTAAAGAAACCGGCACACATCCGGGGATTTTTAGCAAAGGATCCTGGGGCAAACAAGGTACATATTACAGAGGATGGGACAGATAAATCCTCTTTTATAGAGACAAAATACAGGCCCTTGTATGCCAGGGGGGACGCCACACTTTTGGAGGTTCAGTTACTTACGGGGAAACCCCACCAGATCCGGGCCCATCTGGCCTCCCACGGACATCCGATAATCGGAGATTATAAATATGGGGAGAGGGAGCTAAATGATATGTATAAAGCTGCCTATGGACTTAAGCACCAGCTTCTTCATGCATACCGCATAGTATTTCCAGTATCCGAAGGAATATTGTCCGGCCTTTCAGGAAAAGAATTTTGTGCAGAACCTCCCTTCATTTTCCAGAAAATTGCAGAGGACAAAGGAGTTTGGAAGAATGGCAACATGGAATTCAAGGGGCCTTAGAGGTTCTACGCTGGAAGATCTGATTAACCGCACAAATGAGAGATATGAACAAATGGGGCTGGCTCTGATACAGAAGATTCCTACCCCTATCACGCCTGTGAGGATTGATAAAGAGAGGCGGCATATTACACTGGCTTATTTTGACAAGATCAGCACAGTTGATTACATTGGGGCAGTACAGGGGATCCCAGTCTGTTTCGATGCAAAAGAGTGCAGCACCAGGACCTTCCCGCTGCAGAATATCCATGAACACCAGATGATATTTATGGAGAAATTTGAGCGCCAGAAGGGCATCTCTTTTCTGCTTATTTATTATAGCAGCAGCAACGAATTATATTATATGCGTTTTGAGGAAATACAGCATTTCTGGAAACGTGCACAGGATGGAGGCCGTAAAAGCTTTCGATATGAAGAATTAACCCCCGGTTACTTTATGGGACTTAAGAATGGCTGCTTTGTCCCATACTTGGATTATATCCAGAAGGATTTGGATGCCAGGGATTGACATTTACTGATAAACTGCGTATAATTACTGGAGAATTTAACGTATTAGCACGATAAAGTGAAAGGGTAGTAATATGGAACAGAAATTACATACTCCCGAGGGAGTCAGAGACATTTATAATACAGAGTGCAGAAGGAAGATAGCTGTCCAGGAGGGACTTCACCAGATTCTGCACACATATGGGTATCAGGATATCCAGACTCCTACTTTCGAATATTTTGATGTATTCAGGAAGGAAATTGGTACAATCTCCTCCCGGGAATTATACAAATTTTTTGACCGGGATGGAGATACTATGGCGCTCCGGCCAGACATAACACCATCCATTGCCAGGGCGGCAGCCACGCTGTTTGAGACAGAGGAATTCCCTGTACGGCTCTGCTATATTGGGAATACTTTTATAAACCATTCTAGCTACCAGGGCCGTTTAAAAGAAAATACCCAGATGGGGGCGGAGCTCATAGGCATTGATTCTGCCGAGGCCGATGCAGAGATATTGGCCATGGTTGTGGATGGCTTAAGGAAGGTTGGGTTAAAAGAGTTCCAGGTGAATATAGGACATGTGGATTTTATCAGGAGCCTGATGGAGGCGGCCGGGTTAGATGATGATTCCCGTGCAGAGATCCATGAACTCATAGCAAACCGGAATTATTTCGGCGCCCAGGAGATTTTGGACAATAAAAATGCAGAACCCAGTGTAAAAAAGGCATTTCAGATTCTGCCGGAACTGGTGGGGGATGTGGAAGTGCTTGGGCGCGCCATGGAGATAGCGCCGACGAAGGAAGCAAAGCTGGCTGTCACGCACCTTAAGCAGATATATGAACTCCTCAAGCTATATGGAGCCAGCGATTATGTGACCTTTGACTTAAGCATGAGCGGAAGCTACGGTTATTATACAGGTATTATTTTCCGGGCCTATACATATGGGACTGGGGATGCGGTTGTAAGAGGGGGACGTTATGACCATCTTTTAGAAAAGTTCGGTAAACAGACCCCGTCAGTGGGTTTTGCAGTTCTTGTGGATGAATTGCTCAGTGCGCTGGGGAGGCAGAAGATTCAGATAGAAACGAACCACATAAATATTATAGCATATACAGAAAAAACACAGAAATGGGCCATCGCCCTGGCAAAAAATTTCCGCGCAAAAGGGAAGTGGGTGGAGATGCACAGGCGCACTGGAAAGGACAGCAAAAAAGAGTATATAGATTATGGAAAACGCATTCAGTCAGTCAGTCTGCTTTATCTTCAGGATAACCTGACCATTGAGATGGTCAATCTGATAACAGGTGAAGAAAAGCTGATCAATGCGGCGAAAAAAAAATAAAGGAGCTGACATGAGATATTTGACCTTTGCCCTGACAAAAGGGCGTTTAGCGAGTGAGACACTGAATATGCTGGAAAGGCTGGGCATCCGCTGTGATGAAATGAAGGATAAGGACTCCAGGAAATTGATATTTGTTAATGAGGACCTGAAGCTGAAGTTCTTTCTTGCCAAGGGGCCTGATGTACCTACCTATGTGGAATACGGTGCAGCTGATATTGGCGTAGCCGGACGGGATACGGTCATAGAAGAGGGGAGAAAAGTGCATGAGGTGCTGGATCTGGGATTTGGAAAGTGCAGAATGTGCGTGTGCGGCCAGGAGAAAGCAGGAGAGCTTTTAAATCACCATGAACTGATCAGGGTAGCCACTAAATATCCCAATATTGCAAAGGATTATTTCTATAATAAGAAGCATCAGACTGTTGAAATCATTAAGATGAATGGATCCATTGAGCTGGCGCCTATAGTCGGACTCTCAGAAGTGATTGTTGATATTGTGGAGACAGGTTCCACCCTGAAGGAGAATGGACTTGTTGTATTGGAGGAAGTCTGCCCGTTATCTGCGCGTATGATTGTAAATCCAGTGAGCATGAGGATGGAAAACAGCAGGATTAAGGAGCTGATTATGAATCTGAGAAAATTGTTACAGGAGGAAGCATAATGCGCATTGAAATTTTAGATGAAAGTACAAAGCAGAATCTGCTGAACGACTTGTTAAAGCGAAGTCCTAATCATTATGGTAAATATGAAGAAAGTGTACGGGTGATTCTGGATACTGTACGGGAAAAAGGGGATGAGGCGCTTTTTTCCTATACCAGGGAGTTTGACGGTGCAGAAATCAATGCCCAGAATGTCCGTGTGACAGAAGAGGAGATACAAAAGGCTTACAGCCAGGTAGATCCCTCACTTTTGTCTATTATAAGAAAGTCTCTGTATAATATTGAAGCTTACCATGCAAAGCAGAAGCAGTATAGCTGGTTTGACAGCAGGCCTGACGGGAGCCTCCTGGGCCAGAAGGTGACCCCTTTACAGAGGGTGGGCGTATATGTGCCTGGAGGAAAGGCAGTTTATCCCTCGTCAGTCTTGATGAATATTGTGCCTGCAAAGGTAGCAGGCGTAGATGAAATTATCATGGTGACTCCGCCAGGAAAGGATGGCCAGGTGAATCCTGCTACACTTGTGGCAGCCAAGGAGGCAGGGGCCTCTGCTGTGTATAAGGCGGGCGGGGCGCAGGCGGTGGCCGCTTTGGCTTTTGGGACTAGGAGCATCCCCAAGGTAGATAAAATCGTTGGTCCTGGAAATATATATGTGGCTCTGGCCAAAAAAGCTGTCTATGGCCATGTAAGCATTGATTCCATTGCCGGGCCTAGTGAAATACTGGTTTTGGCAGATGAGACGGCCAATCCCAGGTACGCGGCGGCTGACCTGCTCTCACAGGCAGAACACGATGAGCTGGCCTCCGCTATTTTAATTACAACAAGCAGGGAACTGGCGGAGAAGGTATCTGCTGAGGCAGATGTTTTTGTCAAGAGTTTGCCGAGAGGCGGGATCATTCAGAAATCTCTGGATAATTATGGCCATATTCTTGTGGCTGAAACTATGGAAGAGGCCATTGGGGCGGCCAATGAGATTGCATCAGAGCATCTGGAAATTATGACAGCGGATCCTTATGCTGTTATGACTAAAATACGTAATGCCGGCGCCATATTTATTGGGGAATACAGCAGTGAGCCGTTAGGGGATTACTTCGCCGGGCCAAACCATGTGCTGCCCACAAATGGGACTGCAAAGTTCTTTTCCCCTCTCTCTGTAGATGATTTTATTAAAAAATCAAGTATTATCTCTTACTCTAGGGAAGCCCTTGAGTCTGTACATACGGACATAGAAACGTTTGCTGAGGCGGAACAGCTTACGGCCCATGCAAATTCTATCAAGGTGCGTTTTGAGGATTGACTGCAGGCGAACTATGGGAGGTAAATTATGGCGGACAGGACAGGCAGCTGTACAAGGAAAACAAAAGAAACAGATATTACACTGGCCCTTTGCCTGGATGGCAGAGGCAACAATAAAATAGACACAGGAATCCCTTTTTTTGACCATATGCTGGACGGTTTTGCCAGGCACGGCCTGTTTGACCTGGAGGTAAAGGCAAAAGGGGACCTGGAGGTGGACTGCCACCATACAGTGGAGGATACGGGGATCGTGCTTGGCCATGCCCTTGCCGACGCTTTGGGCGATAAAGCAGGTATACGCCGTTATGGGAGTTTTATGCTCCCAATGGATGAGACGCTGGCTCTGTGCGCTGTAGATTTATCCGGCCGTCCCTACTTAAATTTTTCTGCACAATTTCCCTCCCAAAGACTGGGCGGGTTGGATACAGAGATGATAAGGGAGTTCTTTTATGCAGTATCTTACAGTGCAGCCATAAACCTGCACTTAAAAATACTGGACGGCGGCAACAGCCACCACATGGCGGAGGCCCTGTTCAAGGCATTTGGGAAAGCACTGGATATGGCTGTCATGGAGGAACCCAGGATAAAAGAGGCCTGGTCCACAAAGGGCAGTTTGTAAAAGGAGAGAAAGAATGAGTTATAAAAGATTGACCCCCTGTATATTTATTGATGGGGGAAAGGCCGTCAGATGGTTTGACGACAGCACAATAATAAGTGATGATGTAGTGTCTCTGGCAAAGCATTACAGTGGGATGGGGGCTGACGAACTGATCGTCTTTGACCTTTCTAATTCAGATGAAGACCATGAAGAGTCAGTGGGCCTGATGAAGCAGATTAACCGGGTCATCAACATCCCTATGGTAGCAGGAGGCAATATCCGCAGGCAGGAGGATGTCAAAAAAGTACTCTATGCAGGGGCCAAGCGGGCAATGCTGAACTTTTCTAAGTCACTGTCTGTGGAATTGATAGAAGAAGTTTCAAGGCGGTTTGGGAAGGAGCGAATTGCTGTTTCCCTGAATGATTTTGATTCTCTGTTCAAGCATCAGCATCTGCTGGAGGAATACAGCACAGAACTTATTTTTATGCACAGGCTGGATTTGAATTCTGTCATGAATGTAACGCAGATCCCCTGTGTTGTGGTGACAGATACTTTGGAGCAGGAAGAAATATTGAAAATATTAAAGAGTGATGGCATTAAAGGTGTCTCTGGATTGTTTATCAGCCAGCAGGATATGGATTTCAATGCCTTTAAGGATATTTGCTCGCGGGAAGGGATCCGCATGACATCCTTTGAAAGTATGATGGAATTTACGGAGTTTAAACTAAATGCAGACGGACTCCTTCCGGTGATTGTCCAGGATTATAAAACTAACGAGGTCCTTATGATGGCTTACATGGATGAAGAGGCCTTTGAGCATACTGTAAAGTCTGGGCGTATGACATATTACAGCAGAAGCAGGAAGGAGCAGTGGGTAAAAGGAGAGACATCCGGGCACTATCAGTATGTCAAAACTTTGACTGCCGATTGTGATAAGGATACATTGCTTGCCAAAGTCGAACAGATAGGGGCAGCCTGCCATACAGGGAACCATACTTGTTTCTTTCAGTCTGTGGCAGGGACTGATTATAATACAAATAATCCCCTTCAGATTTTTGAATCCGTATATGCTACGATTATGGATAGAAAGCAGAATCCAAGGGAGGGTTCTTATACGAACTATCTGTTTGATAAGGGGATTGACAAAATTTTAAAAAAGGTAGGGGAGGAGGCGGCAGAAATTATTATTGCTGCAAAAAATCCAAATCCTGAGGAAATCAAATATGAGTTATCAGATTTCTTGTACCATGCAATGGTATTGATGGTAGAGCGGGGAGTGACCTGGGAAGATATCACAAATGAGCTGGCGGACAGATAGCCGGGAAGTCGCCAAACGGACACGTAAACATGTCCGCTTGGCTCGTTGCTTGCGGGAATAAAGTGTTTTAAACAGGAGGCAAAGGGCCCGAAGCAGGGAATTGTCCTTCATGGTTCTAACCCATTTAGACAGGGCATATGATATGTTAGACGTATCATATGCCCTGTTCTTGCCATATTTAAAATATTGGAGGTACACAAATTATGAATGAATCGGAGGAAAGACGACGCCAGCTTCTCAGACAGACCAGAATGCTTTATGACGAGGACCGCACGCCGGCAGTACATCCGCGTTACGGACATATCTACCATGATTTATATGGAAACGACAATACGCAGCCTTCCCAAAACAGCTTTTTCTTCCGGCTGTCCATCGGTATCTTATGCTTTATCTGCTATGTATGGATGGATTATGGGAAAATTGACGTGGCTAATGTGAGCAGCAGCCAAATTGTAAATCAGATCGAAAAACAGATGAACTTAGAAGAGCTAAAAGCCGTGTGGAAAAATTTATAAAACTAAGTATGGCAATAATGTAAGGGCAGGCCGCCATCTGGCAGGGGAAATGATCCAGGCATAAGAAGTTATGCCTGGCCCTGTTTTTGCCCTTTACCCCTGCTTTTATGTATGTTATACTTTGAAACAGGCCATAAGCCGATAATTACACAAATGTATGCCCCAGAGTATACATGAGAATATATTGGGAGCCATTCGTTATGAAAGTACATATGCATACATTATTTAGCGGTAATTTCCGGAAGCCTGTGAACAAAAGGTGCAATAGCAGGAGGTCCGCTGAATATCATTTGCCAGGCAGGCATAGCTGGGGAAAAACCCCCGGGCATCTGAAATATTTTTTTGGGGAGGGAAAAGCCGCCCAAGCCATACGTAAAGGCCTGATTTTTATGACGCCTCTTGTTATTCTGTCTTCTATGGCCCTTGTCCTCCTTAACTTTCCTGTCAGTACCTACCAGAACTGGCTGTATAGTATACATGCCAGGCCTTATTTATCGGTCCTGAATCTGATTTATGACGCAACGATTGATTATTTTTCCCTAATCCTTTCATTTGCAGTGGCATGGTGCTATGCTGAGCAGCTGCAGATCAAAAATGGGAAAAGCTTTGTATCTTTTGGCGCAACTGCCAGTTTCCTCATACTGATCAATGCGCCCTATGGGGATTTTAATACATTATATTTAAGTACAGCCGGCATTAGTTCATCGCTGCTTGCTTCCCTGATTACAACAAGGCTCTTTTACCAGCTTAGCAGCTTTCGGTTTTTCAGGAGCAGGGATGAAGACATGGATTCTTTTCTCGGTAAAATGACCGCCTCCATATTGCCGCTGGCCTGTATCCTGATTGCGTTTGCCGTGGCCACATATGTGATTGAGGCGTCCACAGGTACTTGCTTACAGGAGCTGATTGAAGATTTTTTTACGTTTATTTTTACAAAAATACAATTTCACCGACTGTTCACAGGGATTTACTATGTTTTGACTTTGCATTTGCTCTGGTTTTTTGGGATTCAGGGTTCACATATTTATTACGAAATTAATGAGGTCTTTCTGGCAAATTATCTGCGCAATAATATTATGGATGCGGCTATGGGGAACCAGCCAGCGGAAATTATTAACACAGTATTCATAAACAGTGTATCCGACATAGGGGGCGCAGGTTCTACCCTGGCTTTAGTACTGGCGATTTTGTTAGTAAGCAGGAATAAAAATACAAGAAGGGTTGCAAAATTTGGTTTGCTCCCTTCCTTTATGAATGTAAATGAAATTATTTTGTTCGGCCTCCCCATTGTGTTTAACCCAGTATTTTTTATCCCTTTCTTAATTGCGCCATTTGTGAATCTGTGTATCGGATATCTTGCCACATCCATTGGGCTGATCCCTGTGGTGATCCAGGACATTAACTGGACAACTCCTCCTGTTCTCAGTGGTTTCCTTGCTACTGGGTCTTTGCGCGGTGCAGTCCTGCAAGTTTTGCTGCTGGCAATTGATGTGGGGATTTATATCCCCTTTGTACGCAAAATGGATAAAAAGACGTTGCCGATCCCAGATCTCTACGAAGATAACTTTGAGAAAATCAAGACAATGGAGGAAAAAGATATTGAGAACAGACGGCTGATATATTCTCTTACAAACGTTTTCTCAGATGTCTATGAGCTGGATATAGAATCTGAAATGCTGCGGGTTATACGGTCCTCCAGAAAGGATCCTCTTTTTAGCGGTGGGCAGGAAATACGTTTTCAGGCATTTTGGAAGTATTTTATACAAAAAATGCCTGCCGATAAGCGTATGGAACAAGAGAATATGTTGGAGTTAGGGCACCTTTCCGCGTACATCCTGGAGGCAAAAATCATGGAGCGTGAATTCCAGCTGATGGAGGACGACGGCCAGCACTGGTTCAGAATGCAGGTTATTTTATCATATGCCCGGAGGAACAGGCCGCCCATAGTTACAATAACCATCATGAATATAGATGATTTGAAGCTTTTGCAGGCAGAACAGAATATGGCCTTGCTGGCCGCATATGAATCAGCGCGCCGGGCCAACCAGGCAAAATCGGATTTTCTTTCTAATATGTCCCATGATATACGTACGCCTATGAACGCTGTCATTGGCATGAGTACAATTGCCAGGCGCTACATCCATGATCCGGAAAGGCTTTTGGACTGTCTTGATAAGATTGATTCTTCTTCCGCCCATCTTTTAAACCTGATTAATTCTGTCCTTGACATGAGCAAAATAGAGAGCGGAAAGTTGACCCTGGCTGAACAATCGTTCCCGCTGGATGGCATGTTGGGGGATATTATAGTGATTATCCAGCCACAGGCCCAAAAAAAGCAAATTAACTTTATCTTTGGATTTGAAAATATAGAGGGGATTACAGTAATTGGGGATTCCCTGAGGATACGTCAGGTTTTGCTCAATATTTTAGGCAATGCGGTTAAATTTACACCTGAAAAGGGGACAATTACTTTTACGGGGGTTCGCCGCCCTTCCTCCTATGAGGGGTACAGCACATTTGAATTTATCTGTTCTGATACAGGGATTGGCATGAGCAGTGAATTCATTGATAAATTGTTTAAGCCGTTTGAGCGGGCATCGGATTCTGCTGTAAATAAGATTGAGGGCAGCGGCCTGGGAATGTCCATAACCAAAAGTATTATTGAAATGATGAACGGTGAAATTTATGTGGAGAGCGAGAAGAACCAGGGGAGTAAATTTACAGTTATCCTTCATTTAAAAGAAGCTGCCAGACAAGCTGTACCAAAAGAGCCTGTACAAAGTCCTGCTTCAGGGGGAGACCTGGAGGGAAGGCGGGTACTGCTTGTAGAGGATAACGACCTAAACAGGGAGATAGCCTGTGAATTTCTAAAGCCTTGTAAAGTGGAGATAGAGACTGCCGTAAATGGAAGGGAGGCTGTTGAGCTTATGAGTTCTTCTCCCCCAGGCTATTATAATCTTATATTTATGGACATTCAGATGCCTAAGATGAATGGCTATGAAGCCGCTGCAGCAATACGGAAAATGGACAGGCCGGATTGTAACATTCCCATTGTCGCCATGACGGCAAATGCCTTTTCTGATGATATCCGAAATGCCATGGAAGCGGGGATGAACGAACATGTATCTAAGCCTGTCTCGGCAGACAGACTCACGGAGGTGCTTAAAAAGTGGCTGCCTGCGGATAAAGAGTAGCTGTGCAACATTCTATGGCCCGGTGAGGCCAAAGGAATAAAACAGGAAAAAACTTACACCGGCGCCTTTTATCTGACTACGGTGGATGCGGAACATATTTATAGATTACAATGGGAAACTGTATATGAGAGAATGTGCTGTCTGCTGTCACAGTTAAAAGCGGCGAGAGGAGCCTTTGTGTTTAGAATAGACACGAAGGCTCCTTGCATGTATTCTTTTTATCAAATTTGACTGTAAAAGTGGCTCCCCCGCCGGGAGTATCTTTGACGCTTATGCCGCCTCCTAACATCTGTGCTAATTCTTTAGCAATGCTTAACCCTAATCCAAAATTAGATTTATTTGTATGGGATTTGTCACCGCTGTAAAAGCGGTCAAAAATGTAATGTTTATCCGTATCAGAAATACCCTGGCCGTGATCTGCAACAGAAAATGCAATGCTCTTTCCGTTATGCGTAAGGAGTATCTCTATCAAAGCGTTGTTCTTCGCATGTTGAATGGCATTATCCATAAATATGCATAAAATTTGAAATAACCGGTCTTTGTCAGTGAACATGGCGGGATAACTTTCATCTGATAAATTCAGCTTGAGATCAATTTTATTTTTTAAACATGTGGTTTCGTATGTTTCATACAAAGTGATAAGCAAGGTGTCTATATTTATTTCAGATGGATATAATGTCCATGATTTTGCATCAGAAGAAGCAAGAAGCAGCATATCCTTGACCAGACGGGATAACCGCATACATTCAATATCGATTGCCCAAACAGATTGTCTTGATTGTTCGTTTAAGGAATAATCTGCCAAGAGAAGATCCGTATGTGAAATCATTACAGCAAGAGGGGATTTTAATTCATGGGAGGCTGTTGCGACAAACTCCTTTTGACTTTTCCATATCCGTTCTGTTGGAACCAATACTTTTTTAATTAAGAAGCGGGCAAAAAAAAGAACCACAATAAATGCAAAAAACCATATAAGGAGATATAGAGGTAATACCCTTTGTAAAATAGTGTTTAAGCTGTCGATTTGATAAAGGAACAGTGCCTCATATGTTGTATCGTTGGAAGTGACAATTGTAGCAGGTATTCCTAAATAAGTATCTTTCCCGGCTCCCTTTAATTCAAAGACTCCACTTTGTGAGGTGGTTCCTGTATCTGAGGGGAACAATGTGTTTTGAGCCATTTGTTTTTGTACCTTCATGAACAGTAGATCTGCAGAAGATGGCAATGAAAAATTACTCTGATAAATAGTTTCCCCGTCCATATCAGTGAGCAATGAAAAAATATGATAGCTGTCTTCATATTTTTTAAGGGATGTATCCACAGTAGAGGAATCTCTTTCTATTTGATAAATCAGTAAGGTTGACATACGTTGAAAAAATGTACTTTCATTTATCCTCTCTGTATAGACAGTATTTACAATCACAATTAAAAGTACAAAGGTAATAATCAACATAACAGAACCCGTAAATAAAATATGAAGTTTGCGGTATAAGTTATTTAGCATCGTCTTTCTCCAATTTATATCCGGCGCCATAGACCGTTGTTATTTTACATGAACTTCTTAACTCTTTGAAGCGTTTTCGCAGAAAAGAAATGTAATTATCTACATTGCCAGTTTCTATTTCGGAAGAGCTGCCCCAGATTTTTAGTATAAGCTGTTCGCGGGAGAAAAGTGTTTCCGGGTTCTGCATAAATACAAATGTCAGTTCGCTTTCCTTCGAGGTCAGTAAAAGAGAATGGGCTGATGTGGATAATGTTCGGCTGTCCTTATCAAAGGTTAAATCACCATATTGTAATTTGGGGGACAACTGCATATGGGCAGGCCGCCTTGTTAATGCCCGGATCCGTGCCTGTAGTTCTTCTATATGAAATGGTTTTACCAAGTAATCATCGGCACCGCCGTCTAATCCTTCAACCCGGTTATCGAGGGTACTCATGGCCGTAATGATAATGATAGGAATCGATATTCCTTTTTTCCTCATGGACTTGATAATGGTTAAGCCGTCGATGATGGGCAGCATACGGTCTACAATCGCAATATCATAAGCAAAGTCTGTATTTAAAGCATACAGCATGGCAGTTTCTCCGTCCTTACAACAATCGACAGCATGATTCTCTTTTTCCAGTGAAATTTTTATATTTTTACACAGCTCTAAATCATCCTCCAGAAGAAGTATTTTCATAATGTATCAATCCCTTTCGATTAAATTATTAGATATTATAGCAGAAAAGTCTGTAAAAATCCTCTAAAAACCCGTCATGATTTTCTGGCTTTCTTACAGGATTTTTAGAATAGTTTGACTCTAAAATAATGGCATATCAAAAATGGAAGGTGGAATTCAAAATGACAAAAACAGGCTTGAGGAAATTAGCAGCAGCTGGATTGTGTATCTGTATATTAACGGGATGTGGTTCAAATTCAGATGTAAAACCAGAAACATCTAAGCCAGCCGTGAGTTCCGGTGCCAACGCTGAGAATACAAAGGATTCGTCCCAAACTGGAACAAATGATTTGCTGGATTTTGCACAGATGTTGGGAACTGTTTTGGAATTTACAGACAGCGGCTGTTCTGTGAGCCAGGCAAAGGAGTACGACGGCGGAGCTGGACTTATAGAGGACGCAGCGGGAGCAGAAAATAAAGACAATGGGGTGTCTGTAACATATGACTCCGGTTGTGAATTTGTCATAGCAACAGTAAATGCACAGTATGGAGTTACTAATGTAACAACCGGTTCCATATCCGATGTGAAAAAGCAGTCAAAAGTATATCTCTATGGGGAGTTTGCAGATACACTTCATTTTAATGCATCAAAAGTTGTAATCGCTCATTGGGAATAGAGGTGTGAACTATGAAGCCTCATCAACTTGCTTTTAAAAATCTATATAGAAAAAAGGGAAAGACCATTTTGCTATGGATTGTCCTGATACTTGTAAACAGTATGATTTTAGTCACAAATATGATTTTAAGAACAACAAATGAATCTCTACAAACTATGCAGGAAAAAACAAATTCTAAAATTGTGGCTGAAATTACAAGTAAAGATAAAAAAATAACCGACAGCCAGGTACATACAATTGAAACATTGGAAGATGTTTCAGCTATAAACCGTATAGGCAGGCAAGAAGCATTTCCTGCAAACTTTGTTCCTATTACTTCCAGTACTTCTGCCGGCGAAGATAATTTGAAAATTGCGCTGCTTTCCTATGATGATTTGGAACAGGACAGTCCTTTTTCAGAAATGCAGTACCGGTTATCTTCTGGCAATTATATCAGACAAGGGGAAAAAGGCGCTGTTATCCATACTAGCCTTGCAGATCAGAACGGACTAAAAATAGGAAATTCGATTGAATTAAGCACAAAAGATGAAACCATGGTGTCAGTAGAGATAACCGGAATTTTTAAATCTGCAGGAAATGCCGAAAAAGAGCAGCCAGCCGAAACTACGGCGGTTAATCGAATAGAAAATCAAATCTTTATTGATAACGATACCTATAAAGAACTGTTAAAAGGAACTGGGTTTGATAAACTGAGCATTTACTCAAAAAGACCGGAAAGCCTGGATGTGTTGGAAACGAGCCTGCAAAAAATATTCGGAGATGATATTGCACTTAGCACGTCTGATACACTTTATCAGCAGATGTCCGCTCCTTTGGAGCAGATCAGCAGAGCTGCATATCTTGTGCTGATACTTACTTTGATAGCCGGCACAGCTGTTGTTTCTTTATTATTGTGTATGTGGATGGGGACAAGACAAAAAGAGATGGCAGTCTTTATGAGCCTCGGAAAGAAAAAAATAGAGATTTTTACGCAGTTCTTGTTAGAAGCAGGCAGTGTATTTGCGTTTTCTGTTTTAGGAACAGCAGTAATTGGAAAGCTGTTTTCTGGTATTTTGCAAAACAGTATTAGCAGTTCTGAAACGGCAGAAGTAAACCTTGAGGTGGTTTTACAATTACAAGATATTGGAGTTTTGTTTCTTTTAGGCGCTGTGGTTATTTTGACAGCACTGTGCTGCTCTGTTATTCCGTTATTAAGAGCAAACCCAAAGGATATATTAGTGAAAATGGAGGGATAATGTATGAACTTTTTAGGACTGGCAAGGCGTTCAGTTTTGAGAAAGCCAATAAAGAGTATTCTTTTACTCATGATTGTGTTTGTTATCAGTACCTTACTTTTAGCCGGCATGGCTGGTAAAAGTGCCAGTATTCAAGTGCAGGATAAAGCAAGGCAGGCAATCGGGGCAGGATTTCTTTTGGAAAAAAATGATGTATATAGAAGTAAACGTATTGAAGAATTATCTAAAAAAATTGGTGAAAGAGAGGGGGCACTCAATGGCTACTTCCAAAAGAAAATGGTGATTAATGGTGAAGAAACATGGCAATGCTGGACAACAAATGAATTTGAAACCTTAGATATAAGGGATATTGAAAAGTTGGCAAAAACAAAAGGAGTGGCTGATTATAATGTCACAACGGCGGCAACAGCCGTAAACCCTGTGAATTTCAAAAGAATTGAAGAGAAAGATGTAGACCAGAGTGCAGATGTTGGCGGTGTATGCATGATTGGAAACAAAGATATGAAACTGGATGGAAATGTTCTATCTGGAAACCTGCATATCAAAGAGGGACGAATGATAAGGCCAGACGATAAAGATATGTGCGTGATTTCTGAAGAGCTTGCAAAGGAAAACAATCTGAAAACCGGTGATAAGATTTCTTTTAATGATTATCACGATACTGAAAATTCAAACATTTTAGAAGCCGAGGTTGTCGGAATTTACCAAGTGGATCAAAAGATGTCCCCTTTTATGCAAGGGGATACGTACCGATCAGAAAATGTGATATTTACAGATTTGGATTTTCCAGAAAAAGTGGAAGGTGAGACAAGTCCCTTATATGAGAGAGCATATTTCAAAGTTGAAGATGTAGATACCTATGATGAAGTAAAAGAAAGCCTGCAAAATACGGATATCAATTGGGAACAGTATGATTTGATTGACAATAACGGAAATTCTGAAACTATGTCCTCGAATTTTAATGATTTGGCAAAAGTAAGTGAAATACTGATGCTGGTAATTTCCATTGCAGGTTTCATTGTTCTTGTTTTAGTATTTTTATTCTGGCTGAAAAACCGTGTGCAGGAAGTAGGTATTTTCTTATCCCTTGGTATCGGGAAATTTAGAATTATCGGGCAGATTTGGAGTGAAGCGGTAATGCTTGCTGTTATTTCTCTTATGCTCTCCTTTGCAGCCGCTCCCTCTGTTTCCAAAGTAACTGCAGATTATCTGGTATCACAGCAGGCCCGGCAGGTGCAGGAGAAAGAAGAAAAGAATGGAGATAAAATATCTACAGAATATACCCCGCCGAAGCAGGACGTACAGAGTATCTGTGTAAAGGTGACTCCGGGAATGTATTTATTTGATGGGGCAAGTGTTATGTTGCTGATAACGGCTTCAGTTCTGGTTTCGTCAATTGTAATACTAAAGAGAAACCCAAAAGATATTTTAACAGAATTGAGTTAGGAGGACAGCAAAGATGTTAGAAGTAAAGAATGTGAGTTATGCTTACAAAACGAAAAAAGATAAAATAATTTTGAAAAATGTATCAGCTGCTTTCAGGGAAAGTGTCTTTTATGCAATTATGGGACCCAGCGGCGCGGGAAAAACAACGCTGTTATCTCTCCTAGCTGGCCTAGATACAGCGGGAAGGGGCGCTGTCCTTTTCAATGGCGAGGATATCACGAAAAAAGGATTGAATTACTATAGAAAGCATACTGTCTCGCTGGTATTTCAAAATTATAATCTAATTGATTATTTAACGGTGGTTGAGAATGTTAAATTAGGTGGAAGTGTAAATGCAGAAAAACTACTAGAAGAAGTGGGGATTGGCAGGGAATATAGGAAAAGGAATGTGCTTCAGTTATCCGGCGGACAGCAACAACGTGTAGCCATTGCAAGGGCCTTGGCAAGTGACGCTCATGTGCTTTTGGCTGATGAACCGACAGGAAATCTTGACGAAACGACTGCTGATGAAATCATTACTTTACTGAAAAAAACTGCCCATGAGCATGGAAAGTGCGTCATTGTTGTTACTCACAGCAAACGGCTGGCACAAGAAGCTGATGAAATAATAGAAATAAAGGATGGGATATTACATTACCGTCAACAATAAAGTGTACCAGCGGATGGCCAGCACCCTTTCAGGTACCAGTGCAGATGAAAAAGGTATTAATTTGGCAAAAGTGGGGATGATTTATAGTAATACTATAATAAGGAGCAAAAAAACGATGATTGAACCAGATACAATTAAACTACTCCGGGAATGTGATGCGGGAATTAAGATGGGGGTCGCATCTATTGATGAGGTATTGGACTATGTACAGGATGAAAGGCTTTGCAAGAATCTTATGGAGTGTAAGGACAAGCATGAGAAGATGAAAGATGAGATTCAGGTTCTTTTAGATCAATACCATGATGATGGGAAAGAGCCAAATCCAATGGCAAAAAGTATGTCCTGGGTCAAAACGAATATAAAATTGGTCATGGATGAGTCGGATGCGACTATTGCCAATTTGATGACAGACGGCTGTAATATGGGGGTTAAGTCTCTTAATAAATACTTGAATCAGTACGAGGCAGCAGATAAAAAGACCAAGGACATTGCCAGGAGGCTGATCAAGCTGGAAGAGACACTTGTCACTGATATCCGGGAGTTTTTGTAAGAATAGCTGCAGGGAAATTTTCGTTCCTCTCAATAAGGTAAAGTATCTGAATGAGGCATGTAACTGTGCTGATCCATATGCTGGAAGAAGTAATACGGATCACTGGGGGAGTTTATGTGTTGAACTATAGAATAGATATGGTATTAAAAAGGCGAAGGAGCAATCATCCAGGTGATCCTGGAGCCTAAGTACGGAAAAAAGAATTTGTAAACCACCCCCAATACATACAAGGGTAATATTAAAAAAATAAATGAGCAAAGTGGGGGCGTTGCAAAATAGGTGAGTAATCACCTATGGAGCAGCGCTCCTTTTTTGT